>JGI20166J26741_10447782_pt1 | contig 15989 bp, 12 predicted proteins | sample TergutCu122P5_FD_26741 | JGI IMG/M metagenome (IMG submission 26741)
AGCGTTGCCAAACGTAGGTCCATATATATACGACGTTAGCATTTCTGGCTTTACTAGGAGCTCCATATATATACAAAATTAGTAGCCTAAGGGTTAATAGCATCTACTATGACAAAGGTGTACCCTGAATACCATCCTGGGAAAGAAGTAGACTACGCGTCACAGATGTGAAAAACAGGAAAGAAAACAAATCTGTAACTAAAGCCACTGTTCACAGACAGATAACATTCTCTCCACACAGGCTCAGTACAGTATTTGTATCAATTTTCTTATACAAGGCATAGAAAATATTAACACTTTGGTGCAATAATTAAACACCTGGTATTATTTGCAGAAGACTGAAATTTAAATGAGGGCTGCAAAAGACAGGCCACAACTGGCCTTCACCAATCATCAATGATCAGCATTTTTAGCATCACACTATGTTATCAGATAATAATGTTCAATGCCAAAGGGTTAAGCATTAACACAAGCAGACACCAATAAACCTGTACAACATCGACACATCAAACATCTTTCACTTACTGGCAGCTTTGTCCGAGCCAATATATTTGATCCAATGCACTTTATTTTTGTGTGATAGGAGTGGTAATTGACATGTCTCATTATCTCACTAGAGTCTGAAGATTCAAATCCACATGACTCCCACATACAAGCATACACACCTGCAACACAAACCATCTGCCTTCAGTTTTTCAGATCATGCAATTATGTGTTATATCAGAAACAATGGCGAACAAACTACTTTTTTTTTGTTTTAACTTATTTTCCCATACCATGGTTTTTATTCTTCTTAAATATTTGACTGCCATCACCTTACAGGGAAATACTTAGAGAATTTAGAAAAGTGAGTACATAACTGTATTTAACTGGGCACCTCTAACTGCACAATCCAAGGGAAGGCCCAAACAAAGATGGGGAGACAATATAATACAAGATATCCGTCAACTGAATACAAAAAATTGGACAGTTTGTGTCCAAGATTGAACAAAATGGAAAAACGTCGTTGAGAAGGCCAAAACTTTTAAGAAAAGAAGTTAAGCGCCTGATGAAGAAGAAGAGTACAAAACTGGGCAACTTTTAATATTCAATGTATAATATTTCAACTGGATGACCACACAAAGTGATAGAAGCCTATTCTTTCTGCTCTATAATATGTAATACACCATGCCATCTATGGAGTGAATTCCTAGCCACTTAAAAAACACCTTCTAAGCTCCTTGGGACAGGCAGTTCTATACAGAATAGTGTGCACCAACACAGTAATCACATGGCATGCTAAGGGCCAATCTGTTACAATATAAATTTTCTTCAAATGAGATTGTGATAATGTCAAGTACAGTCAAGATGGATAATTTGAAACTGTCAGAGTGAAAGAGTTCGGCAAAAAGGAGGCCAAAGGAAGCCCTGGATAAAGGACGGTACCTGCTTGAATGTCGGGCAAGTCAATAAAAACACCAGTCCCAAATACAATGACAGGTAGAATGGTAACAGAAAAGATTTCCATAGAGAGAAGATGGTAAATATTTTCACACAGTTACCAGTTGCTAAACCATGCTGCCTTGCCAGGCAGAAATCCCAACGCACACTATCTGCATTACTTAAATACCGTCCAAGTTTCAAGCTACCAGTCCCACACCATACACTTTCCCTAATGTCCTTAATGTCCATTTTGTTATCTTTCAGATTTTCTCAAATATTTACAAAACAAATTAACTTGAGATATTTGATCAACGAAGAGAATCTGATATAAGCAAAATAATAACAGGAAAAGTGGTACTGTCATGTACTGTCAGAAGCAACAATAACCCTATGGAATACAACAGTATACAGCACCTTGTGAATAAAACCAACAGATGCACTGAATTCCAATTTTATTGGTATTAAGACTCTACACGTTTCAGACAGCCTTTCTGCCCATCATCAGGAGTTCTTAGCCGTATATCGGCTTTGGTACATTTTATGCAGTTGTGACCATTTGCTACTCCTGGTAGCAAATGGTCACAACTGCATAAAATGTACCAAAGCTGATATACGGCTAAGAACTCCTGATGACGGGCAGAAAGGCTAATGAAACATGTAAAGTCTTAATATCAATAAAATTGGAATTCAGTGCACCTGTTGGTATTATTCACAAGGAATGTGTTACGATGCATGGTCATACGATTTTAAAAAAGTATACAGCACCTTCCTGGGCCTCATTCATTTTGACTTCAAGGTGTGGTATGTGGAGGCTAACATGTCGGACAAAGTGATCCAGATTATGAGTGAGGTAGTCGCAGTCCTGCCACTCACAACGCAGATCCAATTGTTCATCCTTCAGCTTGACCATTCTGCGCTTACGCTTGTTTGCACTGGTTGATGACAAGATGTCATCAGTGTCATCATTTTCATCTGGGAAATCACATTCCTCCTGTCTCCTCTTCTGCAATGACCTATAATCAAGAGCCTTCTCCTGCATGTGTGATGAACGACTAGCCAACCAATCACCACACTTTTTTTGAGCATCAGCCTTTTTGACACTTAGACAGAGAGGACTGTTTCTGGATGATTCATCCAATGACGACTCGATGGACAAGCTGTCATCCTCCTCATGCTGCAAATCTGAAAGACATGTGCCAATTCCTGTTATCAAAATCATGCCAACTTGTGATTATTCAAAACATGCTGCAGAGACAAGCATGATATAATGTGGTTCATTACACATACAATGGATGAACATCACATCCCACTGTAAAAGAGAAATATTCACACATTTCTTCATATTTACTGTCCTTATTTAAGTGAAGCAATCTGTAATGGACAACAGAATTTCTGATGGTGTCCAGTTACAAGAACACCGCAAACCTGTATCAGATACTACTTCTACTATGTGCTCTATCTCTGCTCAAAAGTTCCTAAACCCAACCAGCAATGTGCATAAAACTGCAGTGCACTCCACATTAAATGACTGATCTTTTCCCCACATTTATAAGTACTCTGGACCATTACTTCTTAACAAAACACCCCAGGCCAGTTTCTCAACCAACGGTCTGTAAGTTTTGTCTAAGAAATCCATGAGGTGAACGGGTTCTACTCAGTAGATATAAAGTGTTTTCTGGGGAGTATTTCCGCAGGTTCAATTCCCAATGGTGTCACTGGAATTTTTCAGTGACATAGTCCTTCCAGTCGCACTATGGACCTGGGGTCGACTCAGCCATTAAAAGAAATGAGTACCAGGTGTATTTCCTGGGGGTAAAGGCGGCCCTTGCATAAGGCTGACAACCGTACCACCATCCTGTGCCATTGTCATGAAATCTGGGAACTTTAACTTCCTGGAACCCTCTGGGCCACTCCAGGCCTGTAATGGGACTGCTTTACCTTTACCTTTATTTCCTAATCTTAGTTATACTGCACTACTGCTGGGATAAATACTGTTTTTGAAACAAATTTTAGTTGATACCCAACTTTTATTACAGCAAATATGAAAGCAGCTACATGTTTTGGCTAAGTAAAGTAGCCATGATCTGGCTATGTACACTCTAAGTGCAGGACAGGCATCATGTCTTATATCGTAGTTCGAGAATGTTACAGTCCATTGTAAATTACTTAATTGGTATTGCAACTGAAGAGTAACTGGGTCCACATAATTGAATATTATATTACATCATACATTAATGGATTTACTTTGATGATACATTGTGGTAGGTATATTGATAAATATAGTCTGCCCTTGCCACAAATTTTTGTATCGCCTTATAAGATGTCTTTGATACTATCTTCATTACAGATGCTACTGATGCTATTTAACACCTAACAGATGAAACAACTCACCTTCTATAGCTTCAACCACCCACATATGGCATTCTATTCATCAACTTAAAAAATTGACTTTTGAGTTTTTTTACTTTCATTTCAATTTTTTTAAACTATGCAATTATTAACAGCTTTTTACAATGCCTTCTATATACTGTAAGGACATTTTCCAAAGGTAACTCTAATATATACTTCATGTATGGGCAAGATCTTGACCATAAATTTTGATAACTATAAGTATGGCTAACAGTTATATTATTCTCCTTTTACATTTTCTGACATACAGTCTGATGATAGCTACTTTAAGTGAAACATGTGGCTGCTTTCATACTTGCTACAATATAAGTTGTGTATCCATGGGTTATGTTTTCAATATTACATATTCTATAAGCATAATGGGAATGTCACACCTTAAAATTTTAGTTAATAAAGGTTTTTACAGTTTCACTATGTTTCTTATTTGCAAATATTCCAACTTCCTTATTCCAAATCTCTTTGCAAAGACCACTTCAAATGTTATCAATAAAATAATATAATGTAGACCAACAAAATGTACCTTTGTTAAACTTAATTCAATTTTCACAGTATATTCTACGTGTAAATGTTTCGAACCCGATGGCTCGTCTTCAGCAAGACAGTTGTAACAAGTACAGTAATGGTACAATACATGTCTACATGTATGGCACACCCTGGTACATCAGAGTATGATTATGCAATGGCAGAAGCAGTCTTGTAGGTGGAAGAGAGTGTTCAGTGCATTTTGTTGGTCAACATTATATGATTACCGTATTTCCTGGCCCATAAGACACACCGTGATTTTTTCGTTAGAAATTTTATAAAAAAAAAATTATGAATGTATTTTAATTTTAGTAATTTATTGGAAGAAAACAGGATTGTTACATAACAAAATCAGCAAACACAATATAATTTATTCATCACAGAAACCCAGAAAATCATCATCACTGCCACTAAAATATCTTCATGGTTGTTTTCACTATCTCACGATAAAGATGTTGTATAATAGATGTATGGGTATTTGTAAGTTTGGAAATAATTCTTACCCTCGGCGCATAAGATGCAGGTCGAATTTAGGTCACATTTTTCGGGGAAAAAAGTGTGTCTTATGGGCCGGGAAATACAGTATATTAAAATGCATGATACAAAGAACATAACAGTTAACAATAAACATATGCATAACAAATCATCATTACTTTATTAACTTCTTTAATGTAATTTATGCCTGATTTCAGGCTTCTGCCACGGTGTATGGGATGTTACACATTGCAGGTTAGTAGCTAGTTAGTGACTTTTGGGACAGCATATCAGTCCCATCTTGAAGCATCCAGCAGTTCAAGAAGAACAAATGCTTGACCCTTGAAGATGGCAAATAGCTGTCCCATAATCTTGGTAACCTCCTATCAACCTATGCTGTATAACAAATCAGAAGAGTGAATGCCTAATTTATACCTGTCTGTAATTACAGTCTGATTAGAACTTAAATGGTTAAATGTGATAACAGAAACTTTCATATCACATGCTAAGCACATAATGTGAGTCAGGATTCTGTGGCATTCTTTATTCTGCCAGATTTTCTGTAACATATTAGAAACTCTTAACATGAGCACTTATTATTTTTTTCTTAAGTTTCCAATTGAAGTGGCAATGGCAGAACATAATCAGGCTGCACCTATGCCCGGCAGTCTCTGGCCTCTCAGCATGAAGTTCAATGCCAAACTGTCAAATCTGTGACAGTCAAAGTAGCACTGGGACAGATTTTCTTCTAAGTACTTCAATTTTCTTCGGTCAGTACCATTCTATCTTGGCTTCACACTCATTCATTTATTCATTCATTCATCACCAACACTACATGATCCCAGCAGCTGACAACATTTTTCAATAACATACTTGAAAGAAAAGAACTTCCTTGTTGAAACAGTCTCATATCTAAGAGTGTGTGTGTGTGTGTGCGTCTGTGCCAGCCATAACTAATTAGGAAACAGACACATGTCTGAAATTTTCACAGTAGTTTAAGATGATTATGGAATGTGCCATGCCAAATTTATAATCAGAAATGATCCACTGGAAAGGGCAATAATAACTGACAGTAACTCATTGCAATAGAACCTACACCATAGCACTACAAGCTGGCAGCAATCCCAAAGGCCTATATGACACTAGTGCTTTGTTTGCTCTAAGCATAAATAAACTACTGATGAAAGTGGCCATGGAATAAAGCATGGCAGTAATAAGAGAGAGTATTTAATGTTAACTGCTAATTACCAACAGTAACTGATAGTAAATGGCAATACATAGTAAATGACAATAATCATAGTAGGTTTGAATTTCGTCAAGTACCTGGATGTCTGACTCTTGTGAGTGCAGTGTGTAGTCAGGTATGGATCTCTGTGAAAGGTCAATCACCCATCCAGAGGAGCCCTACCAAGTGTGGTGTGTCTCAGTGTGATCTCAAAACCTCAACAATGGGGAGGCCATGGAGGGGGGAGGAGAAAAGAAAGAAGAAGAAGGGAAAAAAAAAAGCACATTACATACAGCACAACTCTGATACACGAAACTAACACAGACAGCTGCACACAGGTAGTTGAAGAGCAGGAGATAAAAACAAATTGATTCCAGCTTCATTTGAAAAAAAAAAATCAGTGCTCTATATAAGAAGGAATTCTTAAGAATGAAGTGTGAGTCTTTAATAATAAGCCACTGATAATAGACTGCAGTACTTTCTTATTGATTCCTATTTAGACTAATGGTACAGTGGGTGATATTCATGTTCAGTCGGCTATAAAAACAAAAGCAATGACTGATGAATGAGGCCAAACAGAAATGCAAGACAGCTGTGACAAGCACATGGACAGTTTAAAAACAAGAAGTTAAAACATATTAATACTGAAGGGGAAAGGAGGGGGAATGGGAAATCCACAGATAAATTAACAATCATGCAAGTGCTTGGTCAGGAATATTGTAACCTAAGTGTGGATAGAGTGGCATTACATCATACAGATTCTGCTTTGGCACCTGAGGCATAAGCCACACCTCCAAACATGTTGTGGCAAGAAGTACCACTAACTGTTATGACAAGTTTATTTGTACCTACCTACTGTCAGATTTAAAATTTTAAAAACTCTGTCAACAGAAAGTTTACTGACATCAAATGCATTTCTGAGAAATTCTGATGAACTGAAAACATCAAAACAGTTCCTGACTACAAAACACAGTATCTAAAGTGTTCTTGAAGAGAAAATGAAGTAAAAATAAAAACCCACACAATTTAATTTAACATAATGATTAGCAGAAACAGCTGTAAACCATAAAATGGAAGGAAGTAAAACTATTATATTATGTATACAGCCATATATAACAAACAGGAAACATAACTTGGCATACATGACCACCACAGAGAGTCTCCAATGAGTCAAATATACATTTACTTTCAATCTCTGCTGTCTGAGCACCTGAAAATATATTAGGATATTGTCAGACCCTGCATTTACTATAGTACCTCTCCAACATACATTCTGTATATACTCTTATTTAATGTGTCTTTTGACTAAGTAGCATTAAGCAACCAATATTTCCTGACACGTTTCATACTCACCCATCAATAGAGGGTTATTGGATCAATGAAATGTATATGTGTGTGTGTATATGTATGCACGTATAAATGTATGTTTATATGTATGCATGCATGTATGTCTGTCTACCTGCACACACCATCTACTTCTCCCATTACCTCTTGTCAGTTTTCCAAATTTGCTCTGTATTTTATACTTACCATATGGATATGCTACACTTTCTAATCATTTTCACATGTTCATGGCCAGATTTTTTTTTACACATTTGTCAGTTACATCACCTAATCTGGTAGATTCTTGGTTCTCCAACGACTTGGAATTGGTGTGTGCAAACTGCAGTAAACCTGCAACTTATACAACTTTGGTTCCCTGTGCATTAATTATATCCTCTGATTCATTCTACTGGTTAAACTGTCTGACCCACCAAAATTTAATGGCCGATTCCTTCATGCTATGCCTGATGAATTGTATGGGTGGTATGAGGATTTCCACAACCAAATCATTACACTCCTGACCTAGCACTTGGCTCATCAATTAACCGGCCGAAGAGAGGGAAGGGGAACCATTTCCTTTTGTCACATTACCACGATCTAACCTCCACTCTCTTGCTGCGATACTATATCGACAGATGAAGTACTTGTTTCCAAAATTCCAAAAACCCTGGACACTATTCACAAAAGTACAAGAAAATGTACTGTAACAGATCATCCTGATACACTAAAAAAAAAAGTTATAAATGCACGGGATATCACTCTAATACGTGCCAAGATACGAAAAGGGCGCATACATGTGCAACGGCATTCCTGACGCCTGATGTTAAGTTGGCCATTGATTGTTGCTCCGTAATATATACAGACGGCCACATGGTGCTGTAACAATATTAGGCAACTTTAATCTATACCTTCAAACATAAACAGCAATAATTTTCCATAAAACGTACCAATACCTGTTCTAACTGAGATGCCAGGTTCATCTCTCGCTGCAGCAGTAACTTCGGCTCGTTTACCGCCTGTGTCTGTTCCAACATTACGAGCATCAGCATCCATTGGATCTGACGTTTTTACGTTACTGAACATGTCCCTCTCTCTTTTTTTCCTACATATTATACGACATCCCACCGAAAAAGAAGCATTTCTGCCTTACCCAGCCATTCTTATGCAAAACGAACACTATACTTTACGATCGTTTATACCATGGATTTTTACTACGGTTCACACCCAGCGTTGCCAACATAATTCTTTTCCCACACCCAAATGGCAAGCACAGTGCAGCAAGAAACAATGTACTCTCTTTGTGTGCGACCGAAATCGGCAAAAAAAAAAAAAAAACTAGAACTGATAATCCGTGATCTAAAATAAGGTCGACCTGTGATACCTCAGCGGAATATTCTGCTGTATTCCATGGTACTGTACTATCCATAGCCGATAGTCTCTGCTGCTTCCTTAAAACGTTAAACAGTGCCGTTGTCTTGCCCTGTGAGATTTAACATTGTCAACCACCGATAACCCTTAAGATTCATGCAACATCATTTTGCATACTTCTCAGCTAATCCTATAAACGCCACTTGTTCTTCCCATACCGTCTTCATTACTTTCCCTTCACCTTAGGAAGTGTACAAATCATGAAACATTTTATGCACTTTTTAGGTACATATATGGCATACCCTGTTTTTAAATGTGGTCATTATCTTTTTGGGTAAGAGACCAGAAGGCAAAAGTAATGTACCTATACATGCAAATCTTTGAACTTCATAGCTGTCAGTTGATTTGCATTGCCTGAATCACCAGTTTTGATATCAGAAGCAGCAGTTTTCTCTTTGCTCTCACATTCTGAGTGGTTTTAGATCTCACGGTGGACAAGGCTGCAGCATGGATTTCACAATTCTCCCCTATGTAATGCCTGAGCTAAAAATGTGTACAATGCACCTGTACTTTCCTCTACACCTTGTGGAATGGTACTTGGGCACACAAATAACTTTTGACATTCCAATCTTTACCTATGAAGGAGAAAAACAGGGAAAAATATATAAAATATACAGTGTAATGCAATATATTTCAGTCAATAAAGTTTAACATAAAAACATTTCTCAAGCTGTCTCTTCGTCCCATATAACAGAACTTGTTTCAAGGGTCACATTCAGTTCAGTCATCTTATGCAACTATATTGCTGACATGCAACAGTCACGAAGTTTCCAAATTCATTTATTCCAATTCCTCTAAATTCCATTGGAGAATGTATCTTAATCTGTCGCATATGGGTGTCCCTTCCATTCTGATGATTACTAATAACTGCTATTTGAATCATGAATGTCCTTATCGGTTTTTCATGAATGTCTTTAATAGGTATCAGGACCCAACCAGTAGGCTCATTCAGGTCAATCACTTCAACTTCTTGAAGATCATTAAAATTGGTGCCAGCTCGAATGGAAATACTGAAATAAAACCAACCATATTAGTGTATCAACATCCATGTACAGCATCAGGTGATCAGTAACAGAAATGAGCTTTAATAACAAATCCAAAACCAGGGCATTAGGGAAGATCTCATATAACACAGAAAACAAGGAATGGAGATGAAATTATGGATACCGCAGTACAGACTGGTCATTTTTTCCTCCTTTACTTAAACCATTATGTGGTCATTTAGCAACCTCCTCAGTTTCACAGTACTAGAGATTCTTCCTTCTTTCTGCATGACTCTTTCCTCTCCTGTTGTTGCCATCCAGACCTTCCTTTTTGTTTTAAAGGATTCTATCACAAAGGCATTCACACCATCATTTCATTTTAATTTATTAACTAACTTGCTAGGTATAGATAGTGGTGACCATATTACGTGCTAGTTGCTGGAATGGGATAAAGAGGCAAGATAGTGACAGGGAAAGTCCCATGTGCACACCACCACCAACTCAACAAAATAAAAAAATATAATACATGCGGTGAAACCCCATTTCATACCACACCAATGTATTTATTACTACAAATGCAAAAATACGTGTTGGTCAATAGAGACAGACAACTGCTAAGTGCATCTGTTGTTTGTTAACAGACCATAATTCATGTATTAATAAATTACAATGCTTCAATGCACAATCTAAAAATTAAATAAATATTCATATAAGAGGGAGGTATTGTATAACATTCTCAATGAGTTTGATATCCCCATGAAACTGGCAAGGCTAATAAAAATGTGTCTGTATGAAACCTATAGCAGAGTCCAGGGAGGCAAGAATTTGTCTGACATATTTCCTATTAGGAATGGTTTGAAAAAAGGAGATGCTTTATCACCACTGCTTTTCAACTTTGCTTTAGAGTATGCCATTAGGAGGATTCAGGTAAGCCAGGGGGGCTTGAAATTAAATGGTACTCATCAGCTCCTTGTTTATGCTGATGTCAATATATTTAGCGGCAGCGTACATACCATAAAGAAAAATGCAGAAGCTTTAGTAGCTACTAGTAAGGAGACTGGACTACAAGTAAATGCTTATAAGACTAAGTATATGGTCATGTCTCGAGATCAGGATGCAGGACAAAGTCACAGTATAAAGATTAATAGCTCCTTTGAGAGGGTGGAAGGGTTCAAATATTTGGGAACAACCTTAACAAATCAAAATTCTACTCAGGAAGAAATGAAGAGCAGAATGAAGTCAGGGAATGTTTGCTATCATTCAGTGCAGAACCTTCTGTCTTCCAGTTTGCTATCCAAAGATTTAAAGATTAAGATGCACACAACTAGAATTTTACCTGTTACTGTGTATGGGTGTGAAACTTGGTCGCTCACATTGAGGGAGGAACGTAGGATGAGGGTGTTTGAGAATAGGGTGTTGAGGAGAATATTTGGGCCTAAGAGGGATGAGGTAACAGGGGAGTGGAGGAAACTACAAAATGAGGAGCTTAATGATCTGTTCTCCTCACCCAATATTGTTCGGGTGATTAAATTGAGAAGAATGGATGAGAGGGGCATGTAGCACTTATGCGGGAGAGGAAAGGAGTATACAGGGTTTAGGTGGGGAAACCTAAGGGAATTTGGCCACTTGGAAGACCCTAGATAATATTAAGATGGATCTTCAGGAAGAGGGATGTGGAGGAATGGACTGGATCGAGTTGGCTCAGGATAGGGACAGGTGGCAGCCACATGTGGATGCAGTAATGAACCCTCGGGGTTCCGTAAAATGCGGGGAATTTCTTGACTAGCTGAGAACTGGTTAGCTTCTCAAGAAGGAATCTGCCCCATGGAGTAAGTAAGTACTCATATATCCAGTGTTTTTTCACCCTAAAATCTTCAGAATTGGAACTATGAAATTACAGAAAATATGATACACAGTGTCTCACTTAAATCATGCATGCATTCATGCTCATATACTTTACTTGCAAAGACAGTAAAACAGTTAGTTACAATTGCCTTGAGCAACTTACCGGCTAGGAGTGTAGCTTTCATCCAGCTTGTAGTCCGTAAAAATAAATATATCATGTACAGTTGTCTTCCTGCGGAACTGAATATTCACCAGATGAGGTAACTGTCCATCTGACTGCCAGTAGGTATCCGTGCAATCATCACGTAATTGGTCAACACCAAAACCTAAAATAGCACAAACCACAATAATAAGTCATTCAGCTATCAGGTTTAGACTGCACTGAGGAATGAAGATTTTCACTTGTCTTGGCAAACATAACAGCTGACATTTCTTAGGGGCATATTAAGTTGGGGGGTTACCAGGGGGCCCCATATATATTGTCGATGAGGCAAAAAGTTGTGTTAAGGAGGTGATATAACTGGTCAGGAGACTGTTGCGCTAACCAATATGTGAGTTGGCCCACAGAAGTGGGAAGAGGTGAAGAAATAAATCTTTCATGGAACTTTGGAGGGTTCATGACAAGGACATGATAGAAGCATCTGAGGCAAGTGGAAAGCTCCCATCTTTTAGCACCACAGTCTGTCACTCAACTAATCAAAATGTTAACTCTCATACACTGACTGTCAGCTCTACGAGGGCGGGCTGATAAGTTTTGCCTCCACTTAAAATAGAAAAGGAATGGGAAAAGATATTTTAATGAAATAAAAAAGGAATATGCCTACATCAATTATTTTCAAAGCTGCATAATTATTCTTCTACAAAATCACCATGCACTTCGTAACACTTCTGCCAACGCTGCGCTAGTTTTTTAAATCTGTCCACTTTATGTTTTGTCACTCAAATCTGCTTGCCCCATTTCTCCATCTTTGAACCGCCTTACACAGCATCTTACTGTACTCACATCAACACATTGATCACCATAAACAACTTGCATTCGTCTGTGAATTTCAATTGGAGGACCTTTCTCCGCAGTTAAGAATTCAATAACAGCACACTTTTTGAACCGAACGTCTGAAATCTCTTCCATTTCGATGTGCACTGGGTGAGGACTGTAAGCATGTGTGTGTTCAAGTTGAAGTATGATGGTAGAGAGATAACATGCGACTACACAGAACCGGTTTTATCCAGATATGTCTAATGTAAATAAAAATATTACAGTGGAGGCAAAACTTATCAGCCCACCCACATACATAAAAACTCTCCAGTAGCCTCCATGGTAACATGAAGATGGCAATGTAAAGTTTGGTGAAATTTTTAGTTCCATGTGTGGCCTGATTCTGAGCCAGTTCAATTCACGTAACACCAGATGCATAAGTCTTAGGAGTGAAAACAGTTTAATAGCGATGATCTTCACTTGCCTAAATGCATTGTAACTGTTGAACAAATCCTGTCGGTTCTCTTACATACTCATAAAGGATAAACCAAATAAGTTACAGGCATTGAGGAGTGGGAGATAACATGCTACTAAATCATATTTTCCATAAATGTATCATAATAAGCAGGTGTATACATTTATATTTAGGAGGTAAATAGTTTATGTTTGAACAAAGTTTCTGAATCATCATTAATCCAAGACAGTGAAAAATTCATGGCTGCCAACATACCGACCTTGGTTTGTAGACTAATTCCATACCACAGAAAAGTAGACCACATCTCACTGCTGACTACATGTGCAGGCAAAAATGCAAAGCAGAAAATATTTGCCCATTTTGCAAGTTCACAAGTTAAAATGGTTAACAGAATGCCGATTTAATTTGCTTTCTACACACAAATCCAAAGCCCAACCTTGGTTTATACACACCAACACAGAAAACTTATACTTGATTTATAAAGAAATCCAAATCTTACACCCCAACCTTGCCTTACATATACATAAATCAAGACTAATTTGGAATGCATGCACACCCTCTCAGTGGATTCACTTCCTCCTCTGTTTATGTAAGTTGGCAACTGCGACTGTGATCGAATATCATATAAGATGCAGGATTATAGTAATGCAGAAACAAGGGCATGTATTATGGTTATATCCGCACACTCGCTTACACAAATCACTTTCATTAAAGAAATAATGACTCAAATGATTAGGGAATGAAAAATTGGAAACAGTAAGTGTTAAAAGAAATTAACTTACACACATCTATACCTCAGTGCGGATCCCTGCCTGCAAAAAATATAGAAGTCTACAACAACAGACAATTAGGAACTATCTAAAATGGTGGAATGGTTGTTCAGTGTCCATAATGAGCCAGACAAAGAACAATTCAATTTGACAAGAATGATAACTGAAATCTGCAACATAAATTCAATTTCAAATATACCTGGTTTACATGACGATAAGCTCCATATTGCCTGTGAACCAACTTCGCGAACCTTGCCTGCCCTTTCTTCACGAATTGGATCCACCAGTTCTACACCAGTCTTTGTGGTCATTACAAAAAATGGTATATATCTGTAAACAGAACAGACACACATAAGGTACACACCATTTATTCATGTGCCTGTGGACTGTGCCCTGGCAAGCTCAGTACGCAAGAATTGCAGAGCAGCTTCCTAAACACAACACTTGCAAGAAAATAATATGCCAAAGATAAGTAGCTGGGTGACAAATTATTTTCCCTTGATTTTAAAAATTTTAAAATTAAGCGTCCTGTTGTATGTTCTCAACTACAAAGAAAGAAATAAACAAATAACTACAAAACACAACTTTTTTATATAAAGCGTCTTTACAGCCACATGTTTCGACTGTGCGGGGTCATCAGACTGGCTCTTAGAACATATTAAAAGGAGTATTCATATTGCACTGTTAGAAGTGAGATCTCACTTTCACAAATATATTCACAATTTTCTGTCATACTTTAATTTATTCAACATTTGTATAAATAAAAGATGAAAGGTTAACATTTAAAACTGTTAAAATTTTTAGCAGATATCTTTGAGGGCTACTATGGGTAGTTGAGTTTTTGTATGATGCCTTGTTCAACAATGTGTTCAGAACCGTGTGGCATATTCATATTTGGTGACAGGGTCTTAGGTCACTGTGAGCAGCTTATGTCTTGTTTGCATTGTAGCTCAAGGCGTACTCATGCATTGTTTCTTTCACCCGTTTATTGCGAATGTCTGTCTACATGTTGGTGATACAGAAAGAAGCAAATTTTAATTTCAAGTGGGATTTGTTGGATGTCAAGTAGTAACTGTTTAGTGTTCTTGACATTCAATGTGTTAAGGTAGAGGGGCAAATGTTTTTAGGTTGTTTATAAGGAACTTTGTTAATTTATAGGCCAGCGTGTTTTGCCAGTTCACAATTCGTCTAACGAGATTATTAAGTTTAAGCAATTTTATTCATCTGTTAATAGCTGGGGCTGTGGGATTTTGGTTGTAATGTTGCCATATTTCTTCTTTTCAGAGGAAGATTTTGGAGTTGTTATCTTTCATCTGAGATTTCTTTGAAAGGAATTTGTAAGGTCAGTGTTAAGAAGTGTGAAGGAGTTGTCAAGAAACTTTTGCATTTTTTTGTGGTAACCATCTTTGTATAGTATCACTATTGTGTTTATTAGAATTTGTAATGGTAGTGTTATTGTTACCTTACTCTTCTCTGATTTATTTTACTATGTTCTCTTCTAATTTTGCTGTTTTGATTTAGTATTTGTTTTTATATAAGCTTTCTACATTTTTCACTATTTAATGTCTCACAAATTCTTGTTCATGAGTAGGTAGAAACAATATAGCTGTTTCTGCTTCCAACATTAAGATAGTGATCCAATTTTTCAGTTTGTAATGCTGATTGTATTGGAGACCCTTATTAAGAGGGGTCACTTGTTCTTTGCCTTAAGCTACAATGCGAACAAGACATAAGCTGCTCAAAGTGACCTAAGACCTTGTCACCAAATATGAATACACCGCACGGTACTCAACACTCTATTGAATAAGGCATCATACATACAAAAACTCAACTACCCATAGCCCTCACTGACTGCTAAAATTTTTAGCCATTTTAAATGTTCATCTTTTAATTATACAAAAGTTGAATATATATGAATATATTTGTAAAAGTGAGATCTCGCTTCTAACAATGTAATATGTATACTCCTTTTAATATGTTCTAAGAGCCAGCCTGATGATGACCCCACACAATTGAAACAGACATGTGGCTGTAAAGACACTTTACATAAAAAAGTTGGGTTTGATGGTTATTTGTTCATTTCTTTCTTTGCTATTTTCCCTTATTTATTTAACAATGCTGTCCATAGCTCAGAGTT
>JGI20166J26741_10448893_pt1 | contig 15988 bp, 20 predicted proteins | sample TergutCu122P5_FD_26741 | JGI IMG/M metagenome (IMG submission 26741)
CAGGCCATCTTCTTTGTTGATGTTGTGTGGGTGCATTTCAAGTTCAGTGGCGTCCCTGATGAGTTGATCCATGTAACCGGTTTTAGCAGAGAAGAGTTTTGTGTTCTGTAGTTTAATAATGTGATCATGGTTGATGCTGTGTTACGCTACTGCTGATTTGTCGGGTTGTGCCAGTCTTATATGTCTACTGTGCTCTTTGATTCGGAATTGGATGGATTGTCCGCTTTGCCCAATATAAACCCCGCCACATTCACATGGGATGCTGTATACACCCAGTGTTCTTAAATCCCAGTGCATCCTTGACTGGTGGAAAGTAGCTGGATATTTTTCTAGGTGGTAGGGCAACACTTATGATATTATGTTTGGCCAACATTCTGCTGAGTTGGCCATATGTTGTTTGTGTGTATGGTATGTGTGCAGTCGAGGTGGGTTTATGAATGGTCTTGGCGGTCCGTGTTGCCGGTTCCATGGCTCGTCATATCTGTTGAGGGCTGTGTCCATTGTCCTTGAAGACGGTGGCGAGAAATTCTAGTTCTTGGGTGAGGGAATCTTCATCACAGAGAGCTTTGGCTCTGTGTATCAGGGAAGCGAGGACTGATTGTTTGTTTGCAGGATGGTGATGCGAATTCTGGTGTAGGCAGAGACTGGTATGAGTGGGTTTCCGATATATTTTGTGCCCTAGGGAGCCGTCCATTTTTCTGTAGATGTCCATGTCCAGGAATGCAAGGTGACCTCCTCCTTCATTTTCTATTGTAAACTGTATCTTGTTGTGGAGTCTATTGAGGTGGTTCAGAAATTCTGTTAGTTTTTTCTCGGCCATGGGGCCAGATGGTGAACGTATCATCTACATATCTGAACCAGCATACAGGTTTGTGTGTCACTTGTTCTATTGCTTTCTTCTTAAAATCCAACACAGACGCTGGGGAAATGCCCAGAAGAAAGCACACAACATTCAGATCATGGCGAAAGTTTGAAATCAAGAATAGTCCTCAGTGATTTGAAGAGTCACATTGCCTTCAATTTCGGGGCCAAACGGTCAAAAGAGTGGACTGCTTGACCCTGAAGATGAAGACATTATCCTTCAAAATGTCATGTACTTCCTTACCATCAACATGATGTCACATCCATGATGACCTGCACCTTCAAAAACACCATATTGAGAACTTCAGATCTCTTGAAACTAAATCCATACATTTACTTCGCCAAAACAAAAAGAAAGACATTACAAAACTAAATATGGTACTGAGAGCTCTGTTTTGGTAAGTACACTGGAAGTAGGTTCATGTCATTGAACTGGAAACGTCGCCTATAGAGGTGATGTCACAGAGGAACATGGGTCTATTGTATTACTGATCTGCGTCTTTGTTAGTATTCCTTTGGAATTATTTTGAAAATGAGACACTTGTTACTTACTGTCGTACATAATTTTTTCAATACATCATACTTCTGACTTTCCTCCATGTCAACTATGTCTGCAGATGTAAGCTATCTGAAGCGTGTTGTTTAATTATTATGTTACAAGTACATTAACTGACTTAATTTCATTTTAATGTTTGGTTGCACAGCGGCGGACACCAGCCTCAGATTGCTCTTCTCACCAGTTCTGAAATTCCATTTTGAGCACTGTATGTTACTGAAGGATGTGTTACTATTTTGTACCTGAGATTTCTAGTTATTTTAAAATACAAAATGTAGTCTTCATTTTAAACTGTTGTAAGTTATATTTAGTTACTGATTAAGCTGACAGTTTAAACAGTTATGTCAGAAGCTTTTATGTAGGTTAATTAAGGTTCTTGGTATTCTGTATTTATGTTTTTGATATGTAATTTTGTGCAACAGTTTTGAGTTCCTGCAGACAACAGAAATGGCTGTGAATTTCATATTCATGAACTCACATTTCATATTCATGAACTCACACTGCCCCTCCAGAACAAAAACCCTGACACTGATTTTGTTTCAGTGCAACAAATTCTAACAAAAGTTCATCACATGTTGCTGCTGGCAGTGTATTATGTTTCACCTGACATGTTTCTGGGTACAACTGACATATTCTAAAGAAGTGGCAATGTAGTAAGGCACATGTTTGTGAGGTTGTTATTCTTAGCATATGTTTGTTTTATCATGCTACAGTATAAGATAGACTGATTTAAAAAAAATTATTGACATAAAATGTCATTCTGCATGCACACAAATGTTGTACAGTTATGTTTTGCATGACATATGCTTCACTACAGTATATACATATTATACACAAATGCACAAATTGTGGGCAAGATGGCTCTCACTCACTTCGCTGTTACCACTGTCAGTGGATGCACAAACAAAACTACTTCCTCTGCAACAGCAGTATGACTAGAACCAGATGCTGTTGGCTTATTCCTTTTAGTCTGGGGTATCTGCTTGGCCAAACCAGATGTAAACAGTGTATCTGTAATGTCTACTGGCTTAGTATACACTGTAGATACACCAGCTGACTTAACAGATCCAAACAAATCACCACCATCAACATCATCATCATCATCATCATCATCTTCAAAGAGAGAGCCTTTAGCTGATGTTGACACAGTTGCACTAATTTTTCTTTGGTTACAGAATTACTGACTTTCCTTTGAGGTATTGAGTTTGTAAGGAAAGGCTACTTGATAAAGAAAGTGAGAGTACCAACTGAATATGGACAGTATCAGAGGGGGCGTTTGAGGGTGGCAAGTGGGGCAACCGCCCCAGGCCCCGCTCTTGAGGGGGCCCCGCGATTCAGGCCTAAGTTCGTCCTTATGAGTTTGTCAAGCTATATTTTCGAGTAAATTGGAAATGCTGATACATGCTCCGTTTAAAAAATTCTTCTTCAAGGTCAAATTCCGTAGTGTAGTACTTGCATGTCTTTTGTACCGTAATCGCCACCGATACCGATACTGTGGCCCCGCGTGGTCATGGTCGGCCCTAGGCCCCGTATACTCCTAACGTCGCCTCTGGACAGTACAATAGAAGAAAAACGTTTAATTTGTGAAAAAGTTATATTTCATTTTTAAAACTTAAATGTTCATCTGTGTAATGTTTTGCCATTTATTAATCATTTGCATGTTTTACATTTTTTATTCTCACTGTATCGCATATCACCACAACATATTGCAAAGTTCTGATACATTTTTGTAGAAAATGTGATGAAGGAACTTCACACATTATTGCTACATGGTACCTCGGTACTGTGCACAGACCTTGTATATCAATGTATAAGCTTGTAGGTAACACAATTTCAAAGCTGTTCATTATGATATGATGAGGTGCATTCCCTTGCTTCTTCTGTCAGATTCACCAAATTTTCTCAGTTACATTCCTCTTCATTTTCTTGTTGCTTTTCAAAAGATGGCCTTCGTTTGGGTTTCTACATGATGTAGTTGCTAAATGTACCGACGTTTCGGAGGAACGTCCTGTCTGCATCTTCAGAGTGACTACAGTATTTAAAGTTAATGCTGAAGTGATGTGAAATGTGTCAGCTGCATAAGAATTGTTGAGGATATTTGGCCAGTCACAGCTGCAGAAGGCGGAAAGTAGGTGGTGGGGATTGTCCGAGTCAGTGAAAGTTGTGGTTTCCAAGAACGGCATTTTTTCCCTCTTCTTCGAGCCTCACCTGTAGGATATGTGGAAATAAGTTGGGCGGTGGCCATGGTCCGAAAGCTGCCGGTGTTAAGCTGCAATGGTCGTGATTAGCATGTGGATGGGTAACCACTGGACCAGTTCAGTATTCATTCACTCTAAAATTGGAGGCTGAACATACCTATGACACATCCGTCAGTTTAACCACCAGATGGTGCAGAAACCCCAAATAATTTTATCAACAATCACCATTAAAACATGAAAATTTATATAAATAATTTTCTGTGGTGTCGTATGTTGGCCTACAGGCATCAATATAATGCCAGAGTTTCTGTATCTTGAAACGATAGCTCAGCTTTTCTTTTAACAGAACCTTTGACGTCTTCAAGCGTGTTTCTTTCTCCCCATTCTTTCATCTTCAGTGGCAGAATCACAACATCTGACATATGATCATACCATAAATGTGCAGTGTGTGCTGGTGGTTATTTTTTTGAAACCGAAATAATATTTGCAGATATAGGAATCAGGTTTTCCAGGCCACACAACTTTCTCTCTGCTTTTTATTTCATAAACAGTTGAAATGGCTACATGTTTCCTCCTCTTTCACCAGGTCATCGTCAGATACATTTTATATGAAATGACCTAATGATGACCTGGTGAAAGAGGTCGAAACATGTAGTTGCCTGAACTGTTTGCAAAATATAAAACAGGAAGCAAGACATGTCAACTGATAGAACTGGTTCTTATTAAGGTCGTTCTTTGTAACACACTGTTGTGCCATATTCTAAGACATATACTTCAGCCCTGTTCCTGTGTGTATTTTAACTCGCAAGATATAGCCATGTGGTGTGCATGTGGTTGTTTATGTATACATAAGGAATTCTGACATCAGGGTGGATATAACCCAAGACCTACTGTAACCACTGTACATTATAATCATTATCTGTTATGGAGAAAGAAATATAAAGTAAAGTGATGACAACTTTGAGACTTTAAATTTGACATTCTAATGATGTCACATTTTGTGTACACAAATACATGGCAAATAATAGGGCTAACAATAGCCACATCTGCAAGTAACTATACATCTACCAGCCATTACAGAGAAGAGAATGGGTATATGTGATACATAATATTGCATTATTTATTATATTGTCTGCTTGACCTTGAAATACAGATGGCACTAATTTAGTTCAAGCATAATTTGATTACGTTTCTTTTGATATTAGGCATTTAAAGAAATGACACTTGGTTACTAATATTTTGCAGACAGAGTATGTAAGATGGCTTATGGAGAAGGTAATAAGTGCACAGCATGATTATTAAATACAAAATGTGTTTTGCTTGTAAGTAAATGCTCTGAATTTTGCTTCATTGCTCACAGCACAAATATATTTCCAATATTCCACCCATTTAATTCAGTGCGCTCACTGCTGCTTATGTGCAATTGACTGATTGATGTATATTTCACTGATTTAAGTTTTGGTATTCTGTCATATTTTACTGCGTACAAATTCAAAGCAGTGAACTGAGTAATCATTGCATACATTTCAGTAAGATTGTTTCTTGCTATTCACCACCACCACCATTGTCATGGAAGCCCCACACAGTGTCACTAATAGAAGTTATGTATTGCCTAAAATGAGACAGTAGACAGTACCAATAACAGCACATGACGTATTGAACACTGTAATGAACCACACTTCAGCGTACAATTGAAGGGCACCAGCAAATGAAGCAGAAAGGATTGACAGAAATCTTTAAAAGTAAAACTGTGATGTGTACGTCAGGGAACAAATGTGTCAATGCATGAGATACACTGAGTGATGTCACACTTGTCAATTCAAAAGATACTTTGAGTCAGGTCACAAATGTGTCAATTTGTGAGATACATAGGCCTACTGTGAAATATGTCTGTCTATAATCAGTACCTCTGTGAAATGGAAGAATGTTCAGATGCTGCAGGAATGTATTATGAACAGGTGCAGTTTGGTGTGTGTGTGTGTGTGTGTGTGTGTGTATGTGTACGTTAACAGAACAGGCAATATGTGACACTGAAGGTTGCTTACTTTTAACAGGCACTATGTTATTGTACTTAATTAAAAATAATTTCGTCGTACAGATGCAAGGAGATATAAAAAATTCATGTGATTTATTATAGATCATACATGATCTGTTAATTAGCTTTTATTTATAGCTCATGGGTGCACACTAGTAGGAAGTTTTGGTTTCTTCATTTGGTACATAAAAACTGCATCATCATGTGAAGGAATAACAGAATCTGAAACTGCTGAAGACTCGAAGTCTTCTGGGATTATATGCTGTTTGGTTTGACAAGTCGTTGCTGCTGTTTCGAAGTATTGTGGTGCTGTCACCTGCAGGGTCAAGTAGAATAGCAGTACTGCCAACAGTGCCCTATTGGCAGCACTGCATGTGCAGTACTGTCAGTAGGGCACTGTTGTGAGCAACATTATAGCTCAGTCAGAAGTTCTGACAGGCCTCCTGCAGTGTCAATAGATCTTCCAACATATGGATGCCAAGTTTAAATGTACCAGACTTTTTATGAACACAGTGACTGAAAACTGATATAAACACTTAAACTATGTCAAATGAAGGGTATTGTTAGCAAAATGTGCAATGGCTGCGCAGGGGACTCTGAAGAATACATGTTTGTATTCACTGAACTGCTCTCAAAGACAAGAGTTACAACTGTATATGTAGTTAATGTTGCATCTGTACCATGGCAATGATTGAGGAGTGTGTGTGTGTGTGTGTGTGTGTGCATGTGTTTGGTAAAAACTGTTTTTTTGATATTACGTGTTTGTGCATATGGAAGCCATTCTTAAACAGTTGACTGCTGAAAGCCAACAGTCTGTGCCTTTAAACTTGGGTAGTGTAACAGAAGATTTATATCTTTAATACATGCTAAATGAATGCAAGGGTTAAAATTGCTGTTAAAAGTCCAAAATCCAGCCTATGAAGACTATATTAAAGACATAAAAAAAAACCTGAAAATGAGAAATCGCATATAATTTGCTCAAGCTCTGTTCATTACAGGAATTTTTAAAATCAGTCTTTCTATATTGTGACGTTACAGCCAAACAACTGCAGCAGATACTACAGTCCTTGAAAGGCTGACCAATTGAATGTTGTCTCTCTAACCAAAATGACATTATGCACTGCCCTTTTTTAAGAAAGAACCAATCATGTTCCATATTTTTGTAAATCACCCAAAGTTTTCAATAAATTGAAGATGTGGAAGTTGTATTAATCTGTGTTTTGTATTTCATTTGTAGTTCTTGCAGGAAAATGGCTGAATTTTTTAAACTGTTGGTGCACAGTGCTTTTTCAGTATTAGCAATGATTCCTGTCTTTTGTACTGACCTGTAGAAGACGAAAGGAGAGGCTGAATGTGTGCCTGTACCAAGCAAGGCAAAGGTACGTAATATTTCATTATTGCATGAAATATTGAGCATTTGTCAAATTAAACATTGAAACTGAAGTTGGCACGAAATTAAATAAATAATAGAAGTTACTACATGATAGAAAAGGCTGTTGACACTTAAAATGAGTCTAGTGTTGGCTTCAAGAGCTTTCCTTAGCAATTAACCTTGAATATATGGACAGTTTTTAGCAACGATGTACATGCATGAAATTTTTCTATTGAAGTCAGAAATTTTTTTAGACTATAATCAATTTGATGTCATTTTTGTGAACCTGGAATGTACTTAACATGGCAGGTATGTGTCCTGGTGTACTGTTTGTTACCTGCACAAAAATATACTACTAATGCTGCTGCTACTACCACCACCACCAATTGCAACAGAGTCCTTGAGAAGTTAACAGGTTATCAGCTGGTCAAGAAATTCCCTGCATTTTATGGAACCTGTAATTACATTACCGCATTCACAAGTTCCCGCCACCTGTCTCTGTCCTCAGCCAGATCAATCCTGTCCATGCCCTCCCCATCCCACTTCCTAAAGATCCATTTTTAATATTACCCTCTCTTCTACGCTTACATCTTCCAAGTGGTCTTTCTCTCTCTCTCTCTCAGGTTTCCCCACCAAAAATATAAATTTGGCAGTCCGCCACTGATAAAGTAATCTCGTACACGAATGTGAAAGTAACACACAAAGCCATTATCTCCATAACAGCATATTGCATTCCGCATCTCAGAACAGCAATATTAACACACGTCGCACTTCTCAGAATGCTGCTAGAACACGGGGCACGTCCGCTCAACTTTCCGAGTTCCGCCAATGGCCTGCTATATTCTCGCCATCGTGTTTACAGCTCATACATAACCAAAGGCCACTCCTGGATGTAAATAATCCGGAAACTAGAACCGCTCTGAATGTCATTACACGACTAACACAAGGCTTCCCCGTGGAACTCCCAATAGCCGTCTTCCGGTTTCCTGCAAAGTAAAACACTGGGGCTGCATGTGCGTTAATCCAGTTCACTCCCATACTATTTTGTAGGGCCCATTTTAATATCATCCCCTATCTATGTCTCGGTCTTGCAAGTGGACTTCCTTCAGGTTTCTCGCCTAAACCCTCTTCTGCCCCATCTGTGTCGCGTGCTTCACCGGAGTAATCCATGTTACCTGGCGAGGAGTGCAAATCATGGTCATCATTACGCAAAAACAGCTCTAAAACATCTTGATGCTCTGTTTCTGAATTCGCACCCATTCACATCAAATAATATTCACGCTTAGTATTTCTCGCAAATATTGCAAAACTGACTCCGCAATACGCACGAGGGAGCGTACACCAAGCTTCGCAAAATCGCTAATAGATGGTAGAATCACCATGTGACGCATTCTGCCATCTTCTGACTCACTGCTCGAATGAAGTGAAAACCCTGTGAAATTGTAAATATTAGAAAGGGTAGCATCGTCGTGTAGAAGATGGCAGTACCAGGGTACCGTGACATGACGTGCCACCTGCACTGTGCATGCAAATTAACAGCGGTCAGCGTGCATGAAGCCTTACTGGTAAGAACACCAACGTTATAACAAGTCCATGTGTAATTTAACAACAACAAAGCGTAACACAAACCATTTTTACGGCTTCTTGTTAAAAAGACTCGGGTTTCCCATCTAAGGAATTGGCAGAATTGTCATTATAATACATTCACTTGACTGTACTTGGTCTGTGTGTCACTCCAACAACTGCTGCTGTAAGATAAAATCGTATTTCAGATCCTTTCTGTCAGTCGAAAGCGACCGCTGAATGAAAAGCTGCTTACCTTCTCATGGTGTAAATTGCTTCTGCGCTCGTATGGTGTTTATCGTGTTGCTTGTAATTGTAGCTTGCAACTGAACAATCTTGTTTCTTGGAAGAAAAAAAAAGATTATACGTATGAATCATAATAGGCTGCTGCGAACTAAGTGATCAGAACAACACGACGCCCTTGTTTCAGACGACGGGTTTCACGTGTTAGACGCTTGAGCAGGGGGGTGGGGGCTGGATTATTGTGGCCAACATTTAACATATTAATATTAACTTCTAGCTGTAGCATTTTATTTACTTGCATGCACGTTTTATAATTTTTTACTACCGCGAGGCCAGCGGTTTCTTTCTTTGTGCAGATTTGTAACAAATATCCGTCAATATTAGCAATGGTGGCAATCCTGGCATTACGTTTGGTGGCAAGTTTGTGAACTACGCAGCTGTGGCGCTAGTTTACGAAGCGAACGTCTAAACACGTTGTACCTGGTACTGCACGTGTGATCCAAGTGCAGCAGCAGAAGGAATGACGAGTGTGGTTTAAGACGTCATGCCAGTTGTTAGTTGTATCAATCCGCGTAGTGTAGTTGGCGGTTAACGGTTTGCGGTGGTTGTGTGGTAAACGGAGACACCGGCTTAATAGGAACGACAAATTAGTTATATTTCATAACAGCAGCGATTAACTGGCATTCATATATTAGCCGAACAGTGTCACGCTTTATATTAGTTACTTCTGTTGTGTTTTGGTATGCGTTACGCCATTTTAGGTGCTGTCAGTGTGTGCTTGGGCGAATGGTAGCTACGCGTCGTGTTGCAACAGGTGTTTACGAAGCACTGTTGTATTATTGTGCATGTTACGTAGCGACGGTAATTCTTAAAGATTTCTGCTTAGTGGTGAATGAATAGCGATGTATTGTGTAAATTTGTGCGGGTTGAGTATCACGATGAGCCAGTGCGCGTAAAGTATTAGTGAATGTGCAAGTAATTCTTCAGTGCATTCTTTGTTAAATTGTAACCTTGCGTGTGTTATGTGTTGTGATTACTATGTTTGGCGCTGTAAATGTCGTCGGCCCAATTTGATGACCTACTGAGTGGGCGAACTGTGTTTATTTGGACTATCTAACCGGCAGTTACACGTTGGCTGGTAAGTAGTTAAATTCAATATGGCGATATAGTGTCCCTTTTTGGCGCTCTGACAAGGTCAAGTTCCAGATATGCATGGCTGTTCGATTTGCCATGTCTTACTGTTCGCATGTAATACCTCGAGAAACGTTGGGAGGATTTTAGTGGCATTTGGTGAATTTAATTACACCGAAAGTTGTCTGTACGTTGACGGTTTCTTTTAATGTAGGAGTTCAGTATCGGGCACAAAGCGTTCTTGTATGCTCCTTGAACGCAGCTCGCTAAATAATTGTTTTTATCCCGCAATCTGGTGCAAGCTGTCCAAGGACATTCAGCACCCTTGTGTGTCGGTCAGTATTAGTGTCAAATTGCTGGAACGGAAGTGTCAGAGAAATGTCTAAAGTTTCAAATTAATTAACGAATTAAAGTACACAAGCAAATAACACCGAACGCGCCAAAATTTTGTTATGCGTAATGCATTGCCTAACTTGTTTTATGCCTGTGTAAACCTCTTCTGTGGGGATAAACAGTTGTCCTGTTACATCCTACGTGAGCAGGATTATGTGTTTCAGGTAGTTACGTGACTTTACAAATATCGAAATGTTGTTCGGTGTTGTTCCATTTGACCGCATGGCGGTCGTCAGTGCCAGAAAAATGGTCGAGTAGATGCTGTAAAGCACCGCGCGTCACTTGGCTTGCCTGTCCTTGGGTCTAAGTGCATACCAAAGCATCTGAACAAGGAAAGGGAAGAAAATTGTATAACGGAAGTATTTCATAATTTGTTGACTTCAGAGTCTCAGGCGGTTATGAAAGTAGTTTATTTACCAACTGATGCACAACAGAATTGGTTTAATAAGAATATTAAAATTTACATTAAAACAGCTCCTACATGTTTCGGTGCAATCACCATCATCAGGTAGCGTATTATTTGAGCTTGCTAAAGTTATAGTTATTAAAATAATCAGTTAAAATACAGTAGTGTGGTTGGTTCGGTGGTGTGGCTGCACATATTAGTAGGTCCTTGTTGGTGTACGTGTGTTGCACTGTTTGGAAGTAGACTCTAAAGCAATTCTCTTGTGCATCAGTTGGTAAATAAAAAAACCTTGATAATATCAAGATGCACGGTACAACTGTGAAAAATATCTTAGGCGGTTGTTTAGTCGCAGGCCACGTTTCAGTCACAGGCCAGTGCATAACGAGACTTGTAGCGTACACATCGCCACTGGGATAGGTCATTCTCAGGTCACGTTGATTTGTCATTCCACCAATGGTACGAAATCATGCGTTCGTTACCGACACTGCGGTTCACATAGTTATCCATTGGCGAGCTACTGTGAACACAGCATGTATGTATCAATCCGAGAGCTGGGTTAGAAATGTCATTTGTGCTAGTAAAACATATTTATTGTTACTGAATATTATTAGACGTTCCCTATAAATTAAATCCTGGACAGTTTTAAATAATCCATGCCCGTGCATTAAGCTGATTCGATATGACAGTGAAACAAAAAAAATCTACAAACGCTTGTATTCGTTTGTTGGTTTCACCGCCACAATAAATCTTGGACATCTTGACCCTTGAATATGGGTCCGATACGCTACCACGAAACGTCGGTTAATCAACGAGCCTACGCGGCAGAGCACCCTAGAATAGCGGAGGTCTCGTAACCTCAGTTCCCACATTTCAGAGAACATATTGCTTCTCCATAATAAAGACCGACTTTAATGCAGCTTAGGTCTGTGGTTCGGTTAGGTTTCTGAGGAAGATGTTGTGGCATTTGAGGGAGGAATTAACAGGTGGCTGGAAAGTTGAATAATGGAGAGGTCCGTGATTGTACTGCTAGCCGAATGATATTCGGTCATGGAAGTTGAGATGGACAGGGTATGTGGCACGTACGAGGAGAAAAATGCATGTAGGGTTTTGGTGTGGAAATCTGAAGGAAACACAACTTGACAGACCTGGGCAAAGAGGGGAAGATAATATTAAAATGGACTTTAATGAAAAAGAGCGGTAGAACGTCGACTGGATTCACCTCGTTCAGGTTAGTGACAAGTTTTAGGCTGTTGTGAACACGGTGATGAACCTTCGGGTTCTATAAAATGTGCTGAGTTTCGTAATTAGCTGAGGGAATATTTGGCGTCTCAGTAAGGACTCAGCTGCATGGAGTGAGTCAGCAGCTTGATTAATTACGTACTTTCGTGCCTATATCGGTGTGTAGTTCCGAGTGGTCGAATGGCTGATGTTCTGAGATGGATTTGTCAGCAGGATCGGAGGCAAACGACAGCGCATAGTCCCGGTCCACACTGAACCCGGTCACCTTCTGACTACAAGTTTGTTTCTTTACTGCTACCAGCTGTGATCGACGCCACACGTGCATATAATCGACGGTCTGAGCGATTGGTGTATGTAAGACACAAATAAGGCCACACTCTGCGGGGAGCCTTAAGTTGCTGAGCATTAAGCAAGTGTTGAGTGCTGCAAAGCTTAACGTGCAGCAGTAGAGAGGATGCACATCGCTTGTGTGTCGCAGCTAACAAACGATTTCTGAGGAAGCGGAAGATAATTGAAGACTACGAGAAGAAGCGGAACGATGCCAGTATAGCCTAATTGTCTTCGTTAAGGGACATGAAGCACCTAGCAGCGAACACTCAGCAATCTGCCCAGACGTAATATGACTTCTGTTCTGTAGAAAAACAGCACAGTGTGACCATCGAAGCGAAATATCTACAGTCTTGTAGCAAGCGGGTAGTTCCACTAAACTGTTTTAAAAATCGTCACCGAAAGTCGTGCACTGCGTATAGTTAAATTGTGTCAGCTAGTTTCTGTAATGTACGGTCTTGAGTTGCCTGTGACTGTACCGAGGCTCTAATGACGTCCCGTAAGATTAAAATTAAATTAGTGATGTTAAAATTTGTTTTCTTCGATTCATGTTTATGTTTGACTGACTGGCTGGCTGGCTGGCTGACTGACCAACTAACTAACTGCATGTGATAACGAGTCCTTGAAGAGCTAACAGTTCCTGAGCTAGTCAGTAATTACCCACAGTTTATGCAACCCGGATATTCCCACAGTGCTTACAAGAGCCTTCCCTTGCTCTGTCTTAAGCCGGATTAATCCAATACACACCCCATATGCTTAGATCTCTCAGTTAATGAAACCAGCTTTAAGGCGCGTTTGCAAAACTGCGAAAAAGCGACTGTTAGTTTCGTCATGTCCGTCCGTCTGTCTGTCCGCAAGAACTCGGGTGCCACTGGACGGATTTTCGTGAAATGTGATATTGGATTATTTTTCGAAAGTCTGTTGAGAAAAACCGATTTTCATTAAACTCGGACTAGAATAACGGGTACTTCACATGACGACCAATATGCAGTTTTGGTCATACCTCGCTTAATTCTTCTTAGAATGAGAAATGTATCAGACGGAAGTTTAGATAAAATCAAAACACACATTTTTATGTTCAGTAACTTTTTTTGCGAAAATCGTGCTGTTTATGACATAATGTGGAAAAATATTGTAGAGCGGGGCAGGCTAGGGATGACAATATGAAGCATGCGCATTGCATGCTGGTTACCCAAGGCTACAAACACACACTCACAATATGTAATAATGATTGCTGTTCCACTACAACAGTGGTTACACGAACGCCCCTCAGTGCATTGACTGTGTTGTTTCTTCGTCATTTCTGTGAACGCTCCACTTACAGTGTCCCATAAAACCTAAATATAATATGCATAAGCAGGTTAAATCGGTTGTATTTCGTTTGCCACACACGTTTTTACGGCACGTTTAACGGTTCATTTTTCGAAAGTGTATAATACTGAACGATATTCCTCCATTTTTGCCTGTAGGGATGACGTAACCATTGCACTGGGAGTTGGTAGCAGCTCCACATTTCCGTCGTTAAACGACTTCCTTGCTGACATTACATTAATGATGATTCTTCAAACTTTCTTTCGACAGGCACGGTGGCCCACAGTCAGCGTGCTGTGTTGTTTGCATATGCAAGCTTGTGTTCAGCACCACCCGATGGTAGAACTTCGCTTTCCCAGCACTGTCCTTGTGCCTGCTGCCAAGTGTCATAAGGCGGTCAGAATATTTTTCATCGATTTTCGGATTTAATATCGGTGTTGCTGAGAATTAAGATCGTGTTGCGTGTGCCGCAGGGTCAGTGTTTCCCGACGTTTAGAAGGAACGCCATCATCGAGCTAAGAAGAAAAATAAGGTCCTTTTACCCCCTGAGCCTTGTGAAACACCCAGCGACGCAGCGTTACGTCCCAAAATACCCGAATCCTGCCCCCGTCATTATCAAGTTGAGGACTAGTCTTAGGACTTAACGGCATGGTCCTTGCTGTTCACACCAGCTGCCTGGACCGTCCCAATCTGCGGGTGTCCCATGGGGTATTGTATAGGGCTGTGTATAGTTGTTTCACAGAAGAGTGATTGGCCACACATTGTGGACAGCCTAATGTGACGTTGCCCTCCGTGCTTGACAGTGCGCTTCAGTTACTGTACAGTTGCTGCCGCACTGTAACAAGGGCAGGAACCAGTTAAGTTTTACGAAACAGTCTGTCGCGGTATTCCAGCCTTGTGTCGCGCCGAGACTGCTCTCTTCTTCTTTATGGCATACCGTTTAGTCTGCGTGATAGGCTGAATGTGACTGACGGATTCGGTAGCATGTCGGAGTGGTAGCGCTCTCTTGGAGACAGTACCCCCGTACTTACTTGGAGGGACTACGCAAAACCACGGAAACTAATAAAAATAGCAGTTGGCCCATTTGGGATTCGAGCCAGGCGCCCTTAGAGTACGATTGAAGAGCATCACCGGTACACAGTCAGTGGGCGATGTTACCACATGTTTGATTTTGTTCATTTTTTTCAACCAGGTGGAGCAGTAAAGGTGGGAATACGGATAGAAATTCACTTGCGCCCGCAAGTGACGTATGGCTTCGTATAGTTCAAAGCATGATCCTCGAAACGTCGGTTTGCTCGCCATTCAACCGCCTGACACTGCTGCTGGTCCGACAGTAATTTAGTGGAATCGTGGCTGTCACTGCGTCGCTTGTACGTAACTCACAGTTTGTGAATGGTAGGCGTTACGTGGAGATCTGTACCGAGCTAACTAGGTCCACGAAGCACAGTCTCATCTAGCCAAAAAATTCCCCTCATATTATGGAACCCGAAGGTGCATTACCTCATTCACAAGGGTCCTCCACCCGTCCCTATCCTGAGGCAGATCAATCCAGTCCATGCTCCCCATTCCACTTACTGAAGATCCATTTTTAATATTATCCGTCCATCTGTGCCTGGGTCTTCCACGTGCTCTTTCCCTCAGATTTCCCCACCAAAACCCTCTATGCACACGTCCTCTCCCCCATACATGCTGCATACCCCGCCCATCTAATTCGTCTTGATTTGATCACCTGAACAATATTTGATGAACAGTACAGATCATTAAGCTCCTCATTATGTAGTTTTCTCCACTCCCCTGTTACGTCATCCCTCTTGGGCCCATATATTCTCCTCAACACCCTATTCTCAAACACCCGTAGCCTACGTTCCTCCCTCAGTATGAGCGACCATGTTTCACACCCATACAAAACAACAGGTAAAATTATAGCTCTGTATATCTTAGTCTTTAAAATTTTGGATAGCCAACTGGAAGACAAAAGATTCTGCACCGAATGATAGCAAGCATTGTCTGACTTCAATCTGTTCTTAATTTCTTCCTGAATATAATTTTGATTTGTTAAGGCTGTTTCCAAATATCTTAACTGTCCCACCCTTTCAATGGAACTATTATCAGTCTTTATACTGTGACTTCGTCCTGCATTCTGATCTCGAGACATGACCATGTACTGAGTTTTATCAGCATTTACTTCTAGTCCAGTCTCCTTACTATCAACTAAAGCCTCCGTTTTTTAATAGAATGTACGCTTCCTCCCATTGTATTAACATCATCAGCATAAACCACAGCTGACGTGTACCATTTAATCTCAAGCCATCCTGGTTTACCTGAAACCCCCTAATGGCATATTATAAAGCAA
>JGI20166J26741_10451115_pt1 | contig 15983 bp, 8 predicted proteins | sample TergutCu122P5_FD_26741 | JGI IMG/M metagenome (IMG submission 26741)
GCATTAATTCGTGCTTACTAAAGTTACAGTTGTTAAAATAGTCCATTAAAATACATCGGTGTGTGGTTAATACGGTGGTGGTGTGGCTGCATATATATGCATGCACAGGGTGTTTCACGACTTGTGGACATTACTGCATGAGGTGATTTCCTAGGCGTTTGTGATCAAAAAGTTCATATAAACATGTGTCCGATTTTGGACGGTTGTGGAGTTATGACCGCTGGAAACTTAGAAGAGAAGGTAACGATTATTGTCAATAAACGGAACAAAATAATAAACCAGCATAATACGTGATACATTTAAAGTAGAAATGTAAAGTTAACTTCGTGAAATTACTTTTAATTTGAATTGATCTGTGCTTAAAGCTTGTTTTCGAAAATGCCACCGCCGGCCGCAACACAGCCTGCCGCTCGGTTTGAACTGCGCGAGTCAGGTGGCAAAAGTAATGCTTGCAACGCAAACGATAAGCCACCAAGCTGACTACATCATCCGCCAGCTGGTTCCGTAATACGCGGTTCAAACGAGGGCGTGGACGGGAATTAAAAAATGCCCATAACTCCGTAACCGTCCAAAATCGGACACATGTTTATATGAACGTTTTTGATTACAAAGACCTGGGAAATCACCTCCTGTAGTGATGTTCACAAGTCGTGAAACATCCTGTATATGCAGCCACACCACCACCGTATTAACCACACCCTGATGATGGTGTAACTGCATCGAAACATGTCGGAGCTGTTTGAATGCAAATTTTAATGTAAATTTTAATATTGTTCTTTTAAGACAACTCACTAGCTCATCATTTGGTGAATAAATAAAACTGATAATATCAAGATGCATGGTACAAATGTGAAAAAAAGGGCACCTACGTTCCTATAAAAATCACAGTACTAGAACGGGTTTAATATTTTACAAATACCCGATGTTTATGAGCTCTTCTCAGAAGTGTACAAACTCTTTTGCCGAAAACCCCAAATTTCTAAGTCTGGATCTTAGACGCATTCCGTGAATGTCACACTAACCTCCTTTTTCATGCCATTGCTAAGACATACTCGTACAATTCAGACGTCCCCCCTAAAGCCATTGCGGAACCCCACTTTACTTCCCGACCTCCCTGACTAGTCAGGTTTGCAAAATTGCGCATGTCATGTCTGCCTATCCGTCTGTCCGTCCCTCTGTCCTTCCTTCCCCCACGAGACGGATTTTCATAAAATTTGATATTTGAGAATTTTTCGAAAATCTGTTGAGAAAATTAAAGTTTCATTGAAATATGACAAGAATAACGGGTACTTTTGATGAAGACGTATGTACATTTATGATAGTATATCGCTGAATTCCCATTAGAAAGAGGAATGTTTCGGACAAAGTTGTATAGAAAATCAAAACACATGTTGTGTTCAATAATAATTTTCCGAAAATCATATCAGTTATAAGATAATGTAGAAAAATATTATAGAGACGGACAGGCCACAGACGGCAATACAATACAGCGCATGCGCTTTGCAAGCTGAATAACTAAGGCTACAAACATACACTTAGAGTATGTAATAGATAAATTTTTTTCCGCATCAAGAATGGTTACATGAAAGCGCTTCATTGTTATGTTATATGTACATTGCCTCGCTTGTTAGATACTAAGCCCATTAATCAGTAAATCAGAAAATTTATGAAAAGTTTAGTCACTTCAAGTCGTTGAAATCTATGAACCTTCGAAGCTTGGATAACCTGGTCAGTTTTGGTACCGGGTCGTCACAATACTGTTACCGGTGATCCTTGGTTCGAGATCGGATCACAGACAGATATGCTTGGCAGGTAAGTAGTTAAATTTACATTTGGCTGAATTAATTATAAAGTTTGAACTTAAGGTGTTCCATCCCGAAGTGTTTGTACAATAAAAGGAAGTGAAGGTCAGTCAAACACAACAGTGCTATTGTTGTGTTTGACTGACCTTCACCTCCTTTTAATTATAAAGTTGTTAGAATTTCAGCTAAGTGGATACTGGCGCATACGATCGAGGTTTATGTGCCACAATGGGAGATACGAAGATCCAGGCCTTAAGACATTGCGAGTAAGGCGTTGTTGTTAGGTTTACGACTTTATTTTCGCGAGAAGAATTTCGGCTACCATAGCTGAGGGTTAGTGGCGGCCTTTGTCACTCTAATCCCCACAACAAAACCATGATTTGGACTCTCGTCCACTGCACAAGGCTAACTGTACTGGTCACTTCTTGCGTACGCACTGCCTTTTAAGACACATTGTTGAAGAAAGGGTAGAGGGAAAGACAGAAGTGAAGGGAAGACTAAGAAGAAGGCTTAAGAAACTACTGGATGACTTTAAAAAAAAGCGAATATACTGTAAATTGAAAGACAAAGCACGATATCGCCGTGTATGGAGAAGGCGATGTGGAAGAGGCTATGGGCCTATCGCAAGAGAGACTACAGAATGAATGTAAGAATACTTTTTTAAGTCTTTTTATTCACGAAGGCTTGCAGATTTACTTCCGCTAAATATTCCTGAAATAATATTTTATCCTTATAAAGATAACATTCTTCTTCAGCAGCTTTAATTACAGGGAAAATTGGGTAGATGGTGCAGTTCTTCATTTTTGTTTGGCCTCGAATTTTTTTATAATAAATTTGTCAAATGAGCTTCAATAAACAAAGACAGCGCTTCTCCGGCAGTGTATGTTACACGACATTCTTAGTATGAGCAGCCCAAGCTTTCCTAAGTCTTCACGCTCTCGATGGAGCTGTTTCTAAAGCTCCACTGCAAAGTTTAGCGGCACCCGTTTTGGCGGCAGATCGTAGACTACTCATGTTAGTGGCATTAGTCAGTTCATGAAAGCCAACAGTTTTTCTGCGTCTGATTCTTTTCTTGCTTTCTTCAAACTCTAATTTTCGGCGACAACTTTTACCGGAAGTGTATGGCATTTTTCGTTTGGTTTGGCTATAGGTTTAGTGCGTAAATTGAGTTCTTGCTTCAAACATTCTGCGTTTTTTATACAAAATACTGATGGTTTCTACTTGCGTCAATCCACCTGTTCAAAGTTCACTACAAACAAGACTTATATTCTGAGGAATTTCCCTTAATGCAATCAGATAAATTTTTTGAACCCAAAACGATCTCTAAAATAACAATTATATTTATATAACAATATGAATCTAAAGAACTGAAAGAAAACTAAAAATAAAGCAATTACTGCTTTAACATAGCGCATCCTGCTGCCTTATTAAATTAAATGAATGCCCCAACCAGTCAACACAACCTTATATTCAGAAAGAATAAGGCTACATTTTTCGAATAAAGTGTTTAGGGATCGTTCCGCGAAGTCGTGCCATTTCTTTGCTTCATGCCCATCCAGAGCATACATTATAATACAGTAACATTCTGTGCTGCTGTCGGTATATTTTAAGTGTGTTGCAGTTTTTGTGACTGAAATGACACAATACAAGCCGACAGCTTAGTCGGTCACATGTGTTTTTTGAGTGCTGGATCAAAGCAGCTCTTTGTTCCTCGTACTACAGTAAGCCATGGCGTTCATTTTCAGTTATGTTCTGCATTACTATATATAAGTAATTTTAAGTTAATAAGTGTATTGTGAGCAAGTAAAAATTACAAGCATCAAGTGTCTTATTCTACAGTGATGTAATTGATTCGATCACCAAAACACACTTTGTTTTCTAATACTAAACAGCACTGTAATTGTTGATTCAAAACATGTAGAAATTAAACACTGAACCACCCCATAAGCCGATCTCGGTTTCGCACGGTCTAAGGAGTGGGTATACTTGCGTTCGCTTGCGGGGACTGCGGGTTCGAATCCCACCGGGTGGCGGGGGGTGGTGGATAATTCGTCTGTTATGAATGTAGTGTGCTGTCAGGTAGAGGCCTGTGCTTCGGGCCGATCCGTGGTGTGTGTGTGTGTGTGTGTGTGTGTGTGTGTCTAATTGTGAGTGATCTCGGAACCTCAACAATGAAACGCCATAGGTCCGAGTAGGGCTCTTGCGCCATGAGAGAGAAAACTAGCCTATATTTCTTTTGGCCTTTATGTTTAATCCAAACTTGAACTGCTGAGTGGAATTCCATTTGTGTAGGCCTGTACCTAGCCAGACCCGTACAGGGTGTGTGAACTAACAGGGCGTCATATTTAGTCTTATGTCATGCAGTAAGGCTACTTGCATTTCTCGAGACATCTGCAACTTCCTCATTTCAGGTGTAACCATGATTGGCGCAATGCCAGCTGTGGCAGTTCGTCACGAGCGACGGAAACAGGAGAAGCGGAGCAAGAGACCAAGTCAACTGTATTTAGCGGGCTATGGTTTGAAACACCCTTCGCCCCCCAGCAGAGGGTCATCGCCCACTCCAAGTCCATTGCAGAGCCCACCAAACCAGCATGATGAGGTACCCCAAGAATTCTACATCTGTGGCAAGGTAAATGATCCACTTCATTCTGCATTTATTTCCTTTCATTTAGGGTGAAACCATTAAAATTGATGGGATTTATTCATTGGTGTCACACAGTTGTGACAGACTCGATTCATCATGTAGAGTTCACTTTGGAAAATAAATAGCTTCAAAGAAAGACGGGGAAACAGTTAGGAATTCTAATTGCCATGTCTCTCCAACTGCAACTTACTGAATATTTGTATGTCCTTTTCACACCCCATTGCACTTATATATGAAATATGTAAATGTATATGTATGTATATATACAAACACACATACAAATTTGATGAGTGTTTGACCTGTATCATTGATGATATGTAGAGAGAAAATCCAACTAGATGCTACACAAGGGTTTATTGAAATTATAATCCGCTCAACATGTTTTGGGCACTATTATGTCCATCATCAGGAGCTCAAGACTATACAGATGATTACAGCATGTGGCACATAACACTTTGTTTAAAGCTGGTCGTGTAGTCTGGTGTTGGGCTGTGGGCTGTGGGCTGTGAGATCCTGATGATGGGCATAATAGTGCCCGAAACATGTTGAGCGGATTAAAAGTTCAATAAACCATTGCGTAGCATCTATTTGGATTTTCTCTCTACATAACACACACATACGTATGTCGTTTTCAAAGTATCTTCTACTGTCAGTAAAACACCTTAATACAATGAAGGTTTAAGTTACTTTAACTTTCTATGCACAGAAATAATAAATGGGAAAGCTTCTTGCAAACATAAAACTGGTTCTATTCTTGAAAATACAAATAAATGGATATCTGTCCCTTACGTTCCTGTAAGATAGGCTTAGATGGCACCGTCCAAACAAACATATTTTTTAAATGTCATGTGCCTAATGTTACTAACTCAAAATTCTACCCCTTTTGTATTTGTACACAAATATAAACATAGTTTTTTTTTCTACACATATGTTTTCATAAATGTGTCTTTGGAGTACCTATATCTAATGTTACAAAAGCTTTCGTACTTTGTAACAAAGGTAAATACAAGCACTGGAATTCGAAATATTATGTATGTTTCATGTAAATCATCTTTTTCCATTCCATGGGTGACATAGTTCTTAGAAACACGCTACATCAAAATGTTAAAAAATATGGTAGAGTCTGACAGGCCACACACAACAATATAACATGGAGCATGCGCTTTGAATGTTGGCTAACTAATGCTACGGACACACAATCGGATTATGTAATGCTTTTTTTCCATCCACGGCAAAAAATTTCGCGAAACCACCTCAATGTTGCGTGTATGCATAAATTGCCTGTCTAGTCAATTTTTGTTAGGCGCCTTCACAAAACTGCGAAAAGCGACTGCTAGGTTCATCATTCTGTCTGTCCGTCTGTCCACATGGAACAACTCGGCTATCATTGAAAGGGTTATCACGAAATTTGATAAGGGAGGATTTTTCGAAAATCTATCGAAGATGTTCAAGTTTCATTAAAATTTGGCAAGAATAACGGGTACTTTACATGAAGACTTACGTACATTTATGACAGTATCTCGTTGAATTCCTCTTATAATGAGAAATGTTTCAGACAAAGTTGTAGGGGAAATGAAAACATAGTATTTTCAACAATTTTTTTTAGAAAATCATACAGTTTATGAGATAAAGTGGAAAAATACAGTAGAGCCGGACAGGCCATGGATGACGATATACCGCGGCACATGTGCATTACATGCTTGGTAAAGAAAAGCTACAAACACACATTTAGAATATGTAATACTTATTGCTTTTCCACTGCAACAATTGTCACGCGGACGTGCCGCAGTGTTATGTCACATTATATTCCCCGTCTTGTTACCTTATTACTTAAACAGAGTTTCAGTCTTAAATTTCTCAGACATTGTTCATACATCAAAATTTTGCAGTGGTCACTGACTTATGAACAATATGACTGTTACCTACATATTTTGTAGGTGACCTGTTACACCACGCTAAGAGCTTTGTAATATCTAGCCAATAAGCCGTTGGTTATTGCCATCAGATTGAAAGCTATATACCTATTTTATGCAGCCGTCACTTTGTGTTTTATGCCTTGCAATGAAAACGTCGTAGTGCTAGACCTTCTACTACGTCACACGATATTGCAATAGCACTTTTGTTAAATGAGAATGTAGAAAATTAAAATGCTTAGGGCTGAGCTGGCATCCAGTGGCATAACATTCAAACAAGTTTTTGTGAAAGTCAATCATTTGTTTCAAAAGAATCACATAAGCAGCATTTTCATCTCTTGAGCCAGTTCTTGTGCTTGAGAATGTAAAAGAGGCTAAAACCTGAGGAAGTGAGTTATGAATTATGCCGATAATATCTAATAATTGGAAAAGGTGTGAATAACAGCAAATAAAATTAGAGGTAACACACTATCCCTGTGTGACATCCAATTATTAGGTGGTCCAATCAAGAGGATTAAGATGAACCAGACATGTAGCATACGTGACAGAAATATATAATACATGTAGAATAACTGAAAGGAAAAAATACCTGTGAAATATATAATGAGGTCATGGTAAGTACTAGTAGTTCCAGGTAAGGTGGAAAAAATGCCACTTGAGGCTACCCCTTCCTGCCAAAAGTTTTATTTCTTCCTGGCCTATGTAAACCAGCTGAAATTCTTTATCCCTTGCAAATCTTAAAAATGTTATCACTAATAATGTTCCTGTAAATAGAATGCCTGGAGGAGGGGAATATGGGTAATTATGTTGCCCACATAAGCATGGCAGCTTGAGGAGTATTTTATAGGGGAGGGTCTATTACACTTCTTTCTATAGCCTAGGCGCAGACATATATATGTAATACTGGCCCATTCCCCGACAGCCAGGGCTTTTAAATGCCGTCAGTACTCTGGCAGGTCTTTGAAATAACCTGAATTGAGAATTTATTTTTACATCAATGCAATTAATAATTTATAAGTTTATTTCCAGGAAATGTTGGAGTCTCTGTCTGGAACGATATTAAATTTTTTATTTTGGTCTGTGGTCTATTTCTTGAACACAATGACGCTGCATATTTCAGCCATCTGTAGCAAAAATTACATAAATCTCTTGGTCCATTTCACCGGTTTTCTGCAGCAGGGTGATAGAGCACCAGTTGTTGTGCCATATCCATGCTTCACATGAATTTATTACAGTCAATTATTTTGGGCTTCAATTTTCACTGTTTCGGTTTTTATTCTCTCTCTTCAAAATCTTTGCAACCCATTATGTTGAAATCAGCTTTCAATCCTGCTTATCTCTTCGTACTAGTAGCAGCCCTTGCTATTTAAGTAAGTCAGCAGAAACTCTTTATTACATACATATTTTATTTTTTCTTCATTTCCTTCATTCCAAATCAAATTGGAGCCCTACTACATGATGGAGTAAATATCAGGAGTGGACCAATTTCCTAATCCCTATGCTCCCCTAATATCGCTCCCTTAGATATCTTCTTGTAGGGGTATGTGAAGAGTCAAGATTTCATAATTGTGTGCCCAGTCATCACAGAGCAAGAGCCAGCAGAGTTAGCCCTTGCAGCTCAGTGTTAAAAAGTGCCAATGCCAGGCATAGGGTAGAATGCTGCATTGTCAAATCACACCAGGTCCCAGGAAAGAGCTCAAATGAATTATGCAGAACGAGGGTGTGAAGATTTGACGTGGGTTCAAAAGGCTTAGTGTAGGGTCCATTGGTGGACATTTGTAAGGAAATCTGGTTCCATATAAGGTAGAAAAGTTCTTTATTAACTAAAAAATTACTAGCTTCTCAAGTAAAATTCAGATGCTGGAAATAGTGAGTCAATCAATTAGTTAGTTAATAATTACTTAGAAATTAGTTAAGCACATTCATTCCTTGTGTGTGACCTGTCACTGTGTCTTGTTTTGTCTTATTTTTTTTACTTGCAGTTACAAACAGGACACTTAATCAGCATCCATATATTATGACATCTTGCTATGCTGTCACATAACCCTTCAATGATGCTGGGAGATTAAATTTTGGCATTTGTCCAGAATGTAAATGCATTCATTATCATATGGTGCACCAAAGCAGGCATTGTGTGAATTAATTCAAGGTCTGTACTACACACTAAGTCCAGCATTGAAGGGTTAACAATGCTAACCTTTCAAAGTTACTAGTCCTTATCTCTAACCATTTGAAACCAGTCCACAAACACACTCTATTTCTGTCAGAGCAATTTTAACCAATCATGTGGGGGTGTAAGGCAGGAAACATGACAGGAAATGGCAGTCCATAACTGGCAATAATATTTCTTGCCCATTACTGTTTCCCCTTATCATGGCCATATTATTTTTACTTGTTCTTCAGAGACAGCTTTTCCCTCTCACATAGCCAGCCTGTAGCAGTTATTTGCTGTCAGTGTATAGTAGTTTTTTACTTACAAGTGCATGAAAATCATGATTCATAAGAGACAGCCAAGACTTTAGAAGCTGATACAAATGCAGCAGCAGGCCATTTCAAAGCTATTATACGTGTAGCAGCAGGCCATTTGAAAGTTATTTTAGTTTGGTTTGGTTTGGTTTATTTGTTCATCCATTCAGTCACACACGTAACATTGGACACGTCAATTACAGTTTACAATTTATATGTTACAACACAACTTACAATATGCGGACATCCACCCAATATAATATAATAAATAACAATACAAACTTTAAAGATCAATTAGAAGTGGAATTTGTCACTACATCTAGATATACTGTATGTGTATTTATATAAACATAAACTAGAGTAAAGAATTCAAATTAAAAGTAATAATATAGATTGGTATTGAGTTATGTTACATGTAAGAATATTTAGATGTTTACTTTTAAAATGATTACACTGAGCCAAGGTCTCTATTTGAATTCCAAGCAAAATATTCCTCCGAGTAAAATGAATTTATAAGAAGGAAAATTTTAAAACAAATCTGAATTATGTGCACCAGCAGGCCACTTAAAAAGCCACATAAGCTGTTAATATTCTCACTTCTGCTAAACAGAAACATTTTCCCTTTTACATATAAATAACACTGTAAGCCATACTTTGTAATGCCATGTACATATACAAAGTCAAGAGTTCATTAATTAAATACTTCTCTGAAGTGTTCTTACTTGCTTAGCCAGATATAAACTACCTTTCTCATGATGAACTTGTGGTTCAATATTGCAGTTGAGTCACTTGCATTTACTACACATCTCCATACTCTCTTTTGTTTAACAGTCCAAAGGCATAGAATATTCCTCATTTTCAGGTTTCGGTCCTACACCTAGTTGTGGTTTCAATCCTACTTGGTGCCATTTTGCTTATTGTTGGGCTGGTTCAGCTGACACCCAATGCTGATGCGATTCAACATCGGTACTACCTCATGGCCATTGGTGGTTTCCTCATGATTCTCGGCTTCGTGCTCGCCGCCATCAGATGTTGTCTGTTGCCATGGCATATGAGACGCCGCCAAAGACTTCAGCTTCTGCATCGTGTAAGGAAGGATGAGTCTCAGGCATCTGCACTAGGTATATCAGGGCAAGTAACCCAGTCTGGCAAAGACAATGAGAAGAATGCAGAAGTTGAAATACAAAATGGAACAAAACCAATTAAAACAGATGACATCAAGGCTGAATGTGATGGATTAGTTAACGCTGAGATGGGCCTTATACATGGAAGCAGTAGAAATGTAGATCCAGTGCCTCCACGCACTAGTGTGAGTAGTAGTGGGGATGCACTGCACACCATCATCACTTCAACATCTGAGCACGATGCCCTTATAAAAGAGACTAACAGATCTAACAAAGAACAAACCAGCAGAATAACTACTTAAAAAATATATATATATACATATATATATACATTTTTAATCTATTCATGCAGTTGTTGTGACAGCTAATCGGTGAATAATTGCAGTATAGTACGGAATCTTAACATTGCTGTGTGACCTGCAAGCTGAATCCACTGTGAATAAAATATACGTTGTGTTCAATTGTTATGTACTTATTGGTCAAGCTTCTATATTGAAGAAATTTACCATGGATGAAGGTATGGTTTGAGAAATCTTACTAAACACCACTGCAAGAAAATGGAAGCAAGGCAAGTACAAACAAAGGCCTATAATTTAGTGGAATTTGGGAAAATTTTTAAATGATTTGCATATACTGCCTTTTTACACACATTCTTCTTTGAATACACCGACAAAATGAAATTATATATTAAATAACATCATGGAAATAGTGTACATTCATTAATGATTACATTTAATATATTTTAACTGAGCTTCGATCTATATGACATGTTAAAGTGTGTACTAAGGTCTATATGTGTGGGGAAAAAAACATTAAAAAATATTAGTATATTGTTTGTAGAAACAAATATTTTCTGCTGCTAGTTAAAGATCTTCAGATATATTTTTCATTCACAATGGGTGATATCCATTAATAAAAAGTTTCTTGAAACCTACAAATGCTGTTTACAGGTAACTGAATTTTTGTAAGTGTAAAAAGAAAACTAAAAATTTTCTAAGACATTTTCTGCCATCATCAAAGAAAGTCAGTAATAAGACATAGGAATATACAGGAACTCTTATGAAGTTGCCTCTTTGTTAAGCCTCTCTCTTTTCCTGTCACTTAAGCATATCTGTCTCACAAATTTTAATACCATTTGGCCAAGCTTTTTATATTAAAATAAGCACTTTTGATTTTACATTCCACTGAAGGACCAATAAATGTACTGAGATAAGTTCTTGTTATTGTTGATGTTATTGTTGTTAAAACATAGAGAGTCCCTTTCCTTAATTTATTCATAAAATATGTAATTCACACACACATGACCCTGAAAAATAAAATCTAAAAACTAATTTCCATATGAAACACAACACTAAATGTATGTATGGTGAAATAGTTGTTTTTTTTTTATCAAAATGCTGCTAGTATTTCTTCAATTCCATACAGTAAAAAATAATTTTTTATTTTGCTTTCCCTTTTCAGTCTAAAATGGTTTACTGTCATTGTGACAAGGCAACCATTATCCATATCACGGATGTATTATAGGTATAAGGTTCTGGCTCCAAAAAACTTAAAATGCTGGTGTAACACAGTGAAGTTGGGAGTTAAATATAAAAAAATTTACTATGTATTGCACTAAAAAACTATGTGGAGAAACAATTCAAGGGTCACTTCAGTAGGACTTTAAGTTCTCTTGCCTCTGATAACTTCTAAAATTTATTTATGTATCTAAAAGTAGAAAATTTTATTAACATTAGGGGAAACTTTGCACATCCACAGTTCTTTCTCTATTTTGAATAATCCAGTTTGTAAGAAATATGAGCTAAATAGTGAAAGAAAATACAAATACACATATTTTATGCATCTATTTGCAATAAATTACATACATGCATGAAAATACAGTCCACTGAGTGCCATTCTTAGTAGAAAACTTCTGATAAATTGTTCATGAACACAAAATCACTATGTGTCGTTCTGAAAAATAGGTGTTTTATAAACTGCTCATATCATAAGGGCTTGTAAAGGTCAACTTCACCATCGGATGTTTATTTAAAAGCACCTTTTCTCTTGTCTGCAATGAGCTACATTTCAGAGGCAATATTTTTGACTCTAAAATGTGTCTGTGTAATCACATCTCAAAACAAACTTGAAAAGTTTTGATGTGTTCATCCACGTGAATGATATTGTTATTTATCTCAGTGTAGACAACCAATATTAATTATAACTAACTAGCTGCAACTACCACTCTCCATCCAAATTATTCACATTTTGAACTTTCTTTAACCAGTTGTTTTTAATGATTGCTAATAAAACTAACTGAGCTGAGAAGGTGTGTGTCCGAGACTTCTCTCATTCTGTCTATGAATTCCACCAAATTTCTGGATAGGTTACTGTGGTCAGATTTATAAAATGTCTACTCTAATTCTATAAGTATATAGGCTTCATTTTGTTGCACAACTAGCAACAAAATATTGCAATAAATTGAGATGAAACTATTTCATTCACTTAGCAGTTGATGCCATAATATATACTGGCTGTGAATTAGACTGTACAGTATTGAACTGCCATACAAAAGCTAAAACTCTTCTTTTTAACAAAAAGAAATGAAGGGAGGCCATTTGGTCTCTACTTGGTCACTTTGGTAGCTGTGGCTCACTTCGCAATCTGGCCTGCTGCACTTGCTTGACTGTGTTCAGCTTGGCCACACATTGCTTGCCACTTCTCAACTCATTACTTCACTCATGGCTTGCCATGTGACAAGTGGTTATTGTAATACTGAATAAAATGAATTTATAAAGTGTTTAAAAAATTACTGGGCTTCATAAATAAAGGACAAGTATGCTCATATTTCAGAACCTACTTCATAAGCCATGATTAGAGTAGCGTATTTTTTCATATTTTTGCAATGCTTGAACTGGAAATTTCAGTATTCTGTGTACACAGTCTTCTCGTATCTCTCTTATGCAGTATTCTTTATAAGAAACAGAAGAAATAGTGTTTGTTCCAGGATGCAGAAATATTCAGAGAAAATAAGAGGCATTGAGTTAAATAGGCAAGATTGAACCCTTAATAAAGCATGTTATTAAAAGACACTTACTTTCCAAATGCATGTTTTATTTTAGTTGAATACATACCATGTATTTTTTTATTCATACAAATTAAAAACTAACACTGTACACAGTTTATTTATTCTGTATCACAATAATTAATAAAATATATTTTGGAAAGAATTATTAACATACTGCACACCAATGTTTTATAACTAAAGAATGTTTATCAAAATAATGAATATAGGCCTACACTTTTGTCAGATCTTCAGGCATTTTTGTATTTATCAACTGAACTGGTATGTTATTGTATGCACTGTCAAACTTTTGGTACTTCTTGTCGAATTATCTTTCACTCCTCAATAATGGCTGTGCTGGGCTGAAACATTTTGAAGTCATATTGAAAACTTGATGTGTTCTCCCAACAAATGTGTATATTTTGGTTTTCAATTTGTGTGACATGTTATATTGTTCAATGAAATTAATCTTCAGATATTCGAACAGTTACCTAGACGAATATGAATGGTCTTGCACACATTCATAATTTTCTTATCCATTGAGCTCTGATCCCTCTCTCTTACATTACTGCCAATAAGTGTTCTTGTCTTCCATGCCATTGCTGTTTGTTTTTCAGCATACATTACATGCGTGCCATTTCACATCTTCCTTTCTCCTACACAACACACTCTCTACAAAAGAGAACTTGTCTGAATAAGAAGAGTACTGAGTATTTCTATTAACACAGCAATTTTATTTCTCAATTAATATTTACTGCACAGTTGCTTTTTTCACATCCCATGTTCTGAAGTTAGTGTTGAAGTATTTATGCTTGGAATAAAAAATATTTTCACTTCATGTGGCATCATGAATATTATTACCTTGTAAAACATATTTATTTGTCTTGCAACAATAAAGTTCAAATAACTTTTGAACGAAATTAGTTTTTGTAACACATTTTGATACTGTTATTGATAACATTCACTGGTTTTTGCCTTCTTGTTCAAAGGCACAAGGTTATTAAGGTACTTGGTAATCAGTAGAAGGATCTGTTAATGACAAAGTTTAGTTGCAAATTGCTTGGATAACTGTTCAGTGTCAAGTTATAAAGTTAGTACTGTATCCATGAATGAAGTAATTCCTACTTATCAAATCTATTGCATATTTCATCATGCACCTCTACCATATTGCTGTGTATAAAATACCGTATAGCATTAATTAAAATATTTATTTTTTAAACATCCACCATATTATACCATTGTTTAAATTATAACACATTTCAGCAAATGCTAGTAAGGACTAAGGTACAGCTGAGTATTCTAAATTATTATTACACCTGTGGATAGGCCTTTGTCACTACCAGGCATTATTTTGTCATGCCACAGTCTACACTACCCAGTGCACTGATATCTATTATGGTTTTCATCCGATACCACAACCTTAGTTACAAATAATCTTCAGGGGCATAGCATTCACCTATGTGCTGGAAGGGTCATCCTGTTACAGGCCCAGTGTGGCCCAGAAGGTTCTAAGAGGTTTAGGCTCCCAGATTTTCATAACTTTCGGCACATGAAGGTGGTGAGGTTGTCAACCTTATGCACCAGCCACCTTTACCCCCAGGAATGTTCCCGGTACTCATTTTCACTAGGGGCTGTGTCGACTCCAGGGACATGGTATGGTCGGAAGGAAATATGCTACTGAAAAATCCAGTGACACCACCGGGAATCGATTCCGGGACCGTCCGACTAGTAGCGCAGCGCCTTAACCACTACGCCACCCCAAGCCCCGCTGGAAGGGTAGCTGCCCTAGAAATTATCCTAAAATTATATTTATTACTTTAAAACACAAACATACATCTAGGGTACCATTTATTATTTGTCATACTAACACTAAATTCTCACTCTCTTATCCCTCACCCATGATGTTTGTATTGCTCTTTTTTTCAATCTCTTTTGGCATTTTCAAGCTCTGCCACACTGCTGTTGAAGGACAATACCGTCTAGTGGCTGTACTACAATGCCTCACATTCATGTGCTGTGTGTAAGAGAACCTTCACTAACAACAGTGTCTGGTAGCAGCAGACAAGAGCTCTTTGCTAGCGTTTGCTGTGTGAATACTGCAATTATTTTGTCATTTATCCTTTTTTTTTTTTAAGTCTGTTATAAAAGTTTTGGGACTATTGAATTGTTTAGTGCTTTAATGAATTTATTTTGAGTGTTTTGACCATTATCCTTACTGTGTTTAAAGACAGCATATTTTAATGGGACTTGCTGCAGCTAGTGTTTACACTTAAAGTTAAGCAAGAAAGAAGCATATACATAAAATCACAGAATTAAAAGAGCTCCAAAATGTGGTTGTACACATAAATTGTTCACACATGCACAGTAACTAACTGAAATGTTGCACATTGTTACATTAATGTTTAACATTATATATTCACTGTTTATAGTACAAGGCATGTCTGAAAAGTAAAGATATATCACGTGTAAGCCGATAGGGAAATTTTTTATGCTTATTATGGCCACACTGCCGTCAACCTTGATCCTTTACCTGTGAACCATGCTCGTTTGACAGTGGTGAAACTGGCTTTGTTTGAGTGAGACGTGTTTGAAATGGCAGCGACAATCCAAAGTCCAGCCAAATGCGAGGTGCGTTCCGTCATACAATTTCTCAATGCTAAAGGTGAACGTCCAGCAGAAATTCACAAACAAATTGTCGCTGTTTATGGTAACGTTATGAATCAGCAAAATGTGAAGAAGTGGTGTCGTGAATTCTCCAAAGGAAGGACTGATGTTCACAACAAACAAAGGAGCGGTAGGCCATCTTTGATATCTGACTGACGTCAGACTTCTATGACTCGGGGATAAAAAAGCTGGTTCCAAGACTTAATAAATGTTTGGACAATGCCAGCGATTATGTTGAAAAATAAAGTTATGTACAGGCAATTCATTCACAGTGTCGCTTTTGTAAATTAAAAATGTTGTACATGTTTAAGACCTTCGTATCTTTAC
>JGI20166J26741_10452226_pt1 | contig 15980 bp, 11 predicted proteins | sample TergutCu122P5_FD_26741 | JGI IMG/M metagenome (IMG submission 26741)
ATGCTCCATGCTGACATGGATTTCTCTATCTGAAATTGTATTTGTATTTGTATATAGTTGCTTGTTTATACTTATACTTGATGACAAATTCCACATCTGTTTGATCTATGGAATGTGAATAAATGAATGAATGAATGAATGAAATGTGTCATATGTTTATGTAGGAACTGTGCCAAGTGACAAGGGTCTCACACAACAGTTGCTTGCTCTGGTATCAAAGCAGGAGGAGCTCTTGATAAGTATTTTATCAATGGAAGATGAAGCAGAAGATGAGGCAGCAACAAAGAAGATCGTTCTTTTGCTTATACAAGGCCTCACCCAGTTCACACTTCAGATCCCATGCAATGATGCTTGTAGTAAGGTGAGGCAGTGTTGTATTATGGGGATACATATGTGTGAGGTGCATCCTGCTAGGTAGTTCAACATGCTCACTGTTACATTAGTTTTCCACTCAGAGTTGGTACTTCTGCTACACACACTGTGTGTGGTTATTGTTCCGTTTGCAAGTCTAAATTTTTCTGTTAGCTTGAGGCATGGTGTCTTGGTTAGTGACTGCCAGCCAATCACCTGTGGATACCTTGATGCCATCTGAAAGGTTGGTGCTCAAAGGTGTCCAAATGTTCATAAAACAATGAAAGTCTGTTAGAGTGATAGTTTGCATTCGTGTAAAATATTGTAGTATTTATTATAGCCAGAGTTGCACATGGAAACATAAATATTTCACTGGGAATCAAACGGGATATTGTTATGAATGTGTTGCTATGACTAGAGACAACACAGGATTCCTTGAAGAAATTGTGGGTTGTTAGGCAGGACTGATATTGTAAATGAATCATGTTGGTAAATTAGGACTAAATATACCAATAAAAACTACAAAGGGTGTTTCACAGTGGTGAGAATTATTGTATGGTACATTTGGAGACAGTATGGAGAAAATCTTCATAACATGGTGACATGTCTGTATATTGCTGGACAGACATGATTACTTTAAGACGTATCTATTGGGATGGCATTTATGAAGGTATTATCATTGCTGTCTGACACATCTTTTGCCATTTTAAACACTATGAACTGGAAAAATCTAACTCTTTAATATTGTGTCATATGTACCTTGTAAAGACTGCCAGAATACTACATATGTTACCAATACTTTCCCAGTAACTGTTACCTACAAGGTTCTTAAATACCCAGTGAGTAATGAAAGTTGTGAAAGTACAAGTGGCAAAAGGAGGGGTGAAATGTTTCGTGTATCATCTCCATATGTGCCCGAGTGGAAGAGGCTACTGCTCTAAGAAACTTATCAGCACAAAAAAAAAAGTAATGTATCAGACCTGCATATAGTCATCATTGACATTTAAGCATTTGTTCCACTGTGGCACCAAGGCTTGTATTTCAGCATAGAAGAAATCTGTCAAGTGTTTGTAGTCAGGAGGTGACAGTTTGCTTCATGTCAGTGTCTGTGCAAATTGTTTGCAGCCATATGATTCCTATGGGGTCAAAAGTGATGGACATTGCTGGGTTCAAGTTTGGGACTGTAAGGAAAGTCATCCCTAACCTTCCAGCCATAGCACTGTAACCAGTCACAAGGCTGGTTGCCCATATGGGACCAGTGATTTACATCACTGGGACCAGACAAGAAGCACCTAGCTAGTGCAAAAAATGGTATGTAGCAAGCTATTGCCACCATTTACACTGCAAGGAGACAAGCCTTGGTGCCAGCTTGAGACAAATGCCTTTATGTCAATAGTGACTTCATGGACAATTGATGCATACCATCTGCTACCCACATGTAAAGTATATTTTGAGGTCAGAATAAAGTTCTTGGCGTCAAAGGGCTTGTTACTTCATTTTTCAAAACTTCATTATATTTAGCACTCATATTCATGTCAGTTTCTCCTTTAACTCTAAATAGAACACATAAAAACCCTGTTTTCCATTCAAGTATATATGGTATGTAATTGTTTAATGAAAGTTTGGTTTCAAACATACCTGTTTAAGGTTCTAAACTGGGTGAAGACATTTGTACAAGAGAAGGTGTTGTCAAATGTGAACCACGTGAAAGGGATGTTGTCGCTGCTGTTTACGCTGGAGATTCGTTGCAACGGAACCAGTCAGTTGTATGACCACATTGCTATGCAGCTTGGTGGACTAATGGGGACTGTTGATGTGAGTCCACAATCTATAACTTTGATTGCTGTACATAGTGCCAACGCATTTTATACTGGTCGCAGTATATATTATGATATACCACGTTGCAGACTGGTCACAGGTATTATGTAGGTAATTTTCAGTACATTTGCCATTATTGAAATATTCGTTTTCTTTTTCAGTTTGTGTGTTAGGCTAGGCTGTTGTCTGTTTCAGCATTTTATGTTTTATGATTCCCTTCTTCCTCTTGTGGATCATCCTATACTTCTCCTTTCAAAGGGGTTTGTATTTAAAAACTTGCAGTGGTATGAAGGTTTTTTGTTCATTCATATTCCATTTTATTTGTGTTCCACACTTTTGTCCTGAAGAGTAAAAACACACAATCCTGTTCCATTGAATTATTTTGATTATTTACCAAAGCTTTTAAAACTACATTGGTTTATGGTGTCAAGTACTAGGATGACTGTGTATGACAATTTGGAAAGCATGTGCAAGGAAGTGGTCATTGCTTATTTTAACAGTGTTTGTCATGCGTTGCATTATTGTAAAAGTGTGTGCAGAATGTTGCATTTTTATGCTAATGTGACCCCTGTGTTTGAAAATGGCTGCAACCACTGGTCCTGGTGGACTTATCCGCAATTCCTGGGTAACAAATGGGAAGAGAAAGAGTGAAGAAAGTATTTTTGAGGATAAGCATGAAGGAGTTCCATGTATGGGAGAAAGGTTTTTGCAAGGACTCTAGTGCCAAGGAGGGGGAGTCCTGCAGTGATAAAGGTGGAAATGCTGTCACAGAATTGTCATGCAGGAATGGAGGGAAGAATTGAGATCTGATTGAAGGAAATCCCAACACAGAGTAGGAATACAAACCTTACACCATAGTATATTTAGTAATTGTTTCTTCTATAGTCACATTTCTAAGAAGTCTTATTTCACATTGCTTGCAGTCTGCTGTTACTGTTTTCTGTCCATGTCCAAGCTTCATTTTATTTACCTTAAAGTAGGGCAGATACAAGGCCTTAAGAAACTTTGGCTTTGAGATAAAAGAACTCTCACCTATGTGGCTTTGCTGTTACATGACAGGTTGAAGAAAATGGAGTGCACACATCATACTCTGTAATAAAGACTGGCTATGAAAGTGCAGTGCTATATCTCCTGTGTGACACTGTGAAGCAAATGTTGGAACATGTTGATTGGGTAATGTTGCGATTACGAGCTGAATACACTGCCATGACACAGTCTGTTACTGACAGGTTGCAAGCAGGTAAGTGCTAGTTTATAGAACATATGATATCAGTTGTTTTCTGGGAGAGCCAAGGATGCAAATAAATGATGGGTCTCTAAACCTAACCTTACAGTTTGGCATGTTTACAATGAAAAGTGTACCAGTTAGCTTCACCGCATCCATCTTTACGTAACAACTGAAGACCTACTGAACAGATTGTCATCAAATTTTGTATTCGGAATTTTATTAACATTTGTCAGCATGTTCTGATTTTTGTTAAAAATAAAAAAAATTGTGTGGACTCTATAGGAAGGCGTGTTTGCTTTTCTGTAACCATCTTGAGTGTAACCCATGCAAATCTCGTGAAATATGTATGGAGCAAAGAAGTTTTGACAAGTGTAAGAAAATATGAAACACGTTTTTTACCCCATACAATTGTTACACAGATCACACAGTTGTTGAGGTGATTAAATAAATGAGGGAACATACCAGAATTATTATGCTATATGTACATTTTTTGGCTTGTCTTCTTTGTGTTCATTGGTAACACCAGTTACCAAAGTCTAGTTTCATTCCCAATGAATGATGATTTTCAGAACGGGAGCATCTGAAGAGCAAGGAGAGTGATGTTGTGCATCAGGTTGGCCAGTGTGTGCGGATCCTGAACTATATTAGCAATCTGGCACTTGAGCCAGGCGCTGTAACTGATGCTGTCCTTAAGCTGCTGACTCATCAATATACAAGTCTCACTATGCTCACGAAATACTTCATTTTTCGTTCCACCAAGAAGAATCCTAGCTTTCAGTCTGTGAGGTGTGGTATTTTTAGTCGTCTTCCTGAAGAGGGGAAAAATATAGGCATTTGAAGTCACCACACACAGTGTGTGTGTGTGTGTGGGGGGGGATGGAGTGTTGGTAGTTTATCCAGTTTAGCTTTTAAACCATTTAAGTGTTTTCACAGTTCTTGGTTTGAACATTATGCCATTAGAGGCCACCCCAGCTTGTAGCATTCGGTGCATTTGCATGTAGTCGTGAAACCCTTTGTCATGTCCATCCGTCTGTTTGCACATATTTCATCAGCACCCACTGAACAGATTTTCATAAGATTTGATATCAGAGACTTTTATTAAAATGTATTGAGAAAATCCAAATTTGGTTAAAATCATACAAAAATATTGGGTACTTCACATGCGGATCTTAGTACACTTTATTGTTGCTGGCAACATAAATTTACCATGAAATTGTTTTCTTTGAATTAAATGGTATTAAGCTGTGAGGATAGCTGAAAAGTTATAAGCATCATGAAATATTTTTAGCTCAACAAGAATGCAAAGAGAATGCATTGTTACATTTATATGGCAATGCATTCAATAAGTGCACAGCTGATGACATACGGGTACACACCACAATGTTATATTTTGCATACTTTGCCTATCTTGGGTTTTATTTCATCCAGCCATTAATAACAACGTAGTCTATGTACAAATTTTTGAGACAGTAGCAACTCTAGCTACCTTCTTCATGTTGTGAAATTACTTATGGTAATATTATGCATCATGTAAACACATGCAACTTTCATTCAGGTAATATTTTTGTAGAATGTAACATGACAATACGGTAATGGTACAAACTTTTCATTATCTTTCTGTCTGATGGCTAGGACTAATAAATCATTGGCGCTATCCATATGAAATTCAGTACAGAGGTAGCTCGTCACTGTACCTGTGATGTCTATTCAAAACTACGTGGTCTGTGTGCTCATCTTACTTTTAAGATCATATGATGGCCACATGATGATAGGTTGTGGTTAATAGTGTAAATCACTGATAATAAAATGGTTTTCATAAATTCATTAAACATTTTATTTTTAAATAAACATTGATGTTTTAAACAGTTTTGTTTCCTTTTGCTCCCAAAAATTACACATTTATTTTATGGGAGTTCATTACAGTTCATATTTAGTTTCAAGAGTTCCCCAAATACTAAGAGTTCAAAGACCACTGATTTAGGGTTTTTCCACTATGTGTGATCTTTGTCTTCCTATTTTTAGGTTTGAAATTGTGGTGAAGCTGGCAGGAAAATGTCTCTCGCCTCACGTCTACAATTTGATTTCTCACATTGAGGTCAGTTACTCTAAAATGTAAGTGTACATGCAAATGCATGTACATTTACAGTAGCATGTAGCCTTAACTTTTCACTGCTTGAATGTGTATTAATTATTATTGCAGTATTACAGTAAGAAGCTTGAAATCCATCTCTGTGCGTAATGCATATATAATCCACTTTACATAGTACTGAGCAAGTTAGCTAGAGCTGTTTCTCTTGAAGGAGGGGCATCATTGTATTCTGGTTGAAGCAAAGAAAACAAAACACGCATTGGTCACAGGTTATTTGTGCAAATTGTGAAAACTGCTGTGGAAGGCAGTATTAAAAATGCAGAGTAACACAAATGTGGTGTTACAGGTGCTGAAATTTGTAGCAGTTTTTTAAAAGAATGCAAATGAAATGAGCTATTTATGTTTTTTTGTTATCATACTTGATAGTTTGATAGTATGTTTCCTCTACAGGATTATGATAGTGTGGGCTGTAACAGTTTTTGTGACTTTTTATAGATAGTTTCAATTTGTATGTCTTTTATTTCACTTATTTGGGTCTGGTAGTTTCTGACATGTTAGGTAATGAAAGTTTGTATGAGAAATTGAAATGTCTGAAAATAAATAAATAAATTACACTGGGACTTGTAATCGACATTGTAAAGGGTAACTTTAGTGACAAGACTTATGTACTTATCTTGTGCTGAGAATAGTCACTCATGTAATTTGATATATACATATTTTCTGATTTATCTCCATTGTCAGAAATGACAAAGGAAGAAATAAGCCTAGTATGAAGGTGTGTGTTTATGTTGACTCATGCGAGACATATCTTGCAGGCCAGTCAGACAAATAAGAGTGGTACCAAGAAGAAGAAGAAAGCTGACCCATTGCTCATGAAATCAAAGATACTTAGGGAGACACGATTCATCCCACAGCTTATCTTTGAAATGGAACAGTACGAGAAGTTTGTCATAGAGTTGTCCAAGAAATCTAAGGTGAAGTATTTGACCATTATCATTTAACCAAATGACAACTCACAGTGCCTGTAACAAATTGTTTTTTAGAGGAATTATGCTATAAAATGAAATCATAAAATTGTATTCACTAATGTTAATACTCTTATCTAGTCATATTACATGCAGCAGGCATATGTACTGTTTTTCGTCTGGTGTATGGTTACTGTCCCCATCAGTATCACCATATGCAGTAGCTCCAAACTTTAAAGTAGAAATAACACTCAACTTAAGAATTTACGGTACACTTACATGATTTAAAGAAAGGATTAGGAAAGAGTATATGAATCACATGCAAAAAATCTACTGGCATACTTGAACGTTGTTTCTACAGCCATGGGAAACATATATATTTGCAAAAGTATACAGTACATTTCATATTGCCTCTGGGTGTGTTGTAATATATATGCAGCAGGAAAGAAAAATGACATAAAATTACATGTTTACGAATATTAGATAAGAGACCTTAGAGAAGTAAAATGAGGAATGGCATTTACTTGTGGGAACTCCTGAATGGTGAGGACACATCAGTGGAAAAGATGTCATAGCCACATCTTTTTGCAGGGAGTGTTATCAGTTGCAAGTGCACTTATTGTTATTTTGTATCTGGTTGCAGGTTAATCTGATGAATTACGTGAAGCTGAGCACTTATCGTGATTTCCGCATCAAAGCCAACCTTCTGCAGGCTCCTGATAACCAGAATCCATCTGTCAGTGTAAGTGTTTGTAGTGTTATTTGTATTGCTCACTTAACCCTTGCTGTCTTATGAATAAATCTTCCTATATTAACTGTGAACATTTCAGTATGACCATCTGTGGTTTAAGACATTTTGAATTATAAGCTGCCATGGAATGCAGTTTTAAAGGGAGTTTTTAAAGAAAACTTTTGGTATAGGAAACGTTATATCAACAGGAAAGTGAAATGTATAAGACTTGCAACTTTCAAAGTGACCATTAGTCATAAAATCTTCTGTGTCCCTAGCAATCTTCATGATGGAAACAGAGAAGGTCTCTGAAATGTACTTGTGTTGTGGATTGACATAACTAATTTACTATTACTCATATTTTTGAAAAACCACAACTTTGATGTTAAAGTTTTACTGGTTCATTAAGAGTAAAAAACTATTTGTGGGCTAGGTGATTAGGGTTTTAATTCTAATATGGGTGTTGGGATTTTACTCTTTGTCACCACATTTGAAATAGCCTTGGGACTCCTTCATTATATCATCATTGTGTACTGTAGATTATTATTTATAGAATTTTCTTGGAGCATGATGTGGTGTATTGATTCCAGTTTCATATACAGAATTGCAGTCATCTCTATGACTGAAAATTGTAGCTAACAATGCCAGTTATTGTTCCTTCTCAGTATTATACTGCTTTCTACACCAAGGTCATCTCATTGGTTCCTTCAGATTTGTATGGGGTGTTAACGAAAACATTGTGTTCTGGCTGTAAGATGGCACTTCTCATCCACTAGATGGATGTGGGTTAGAATGAGTTCAGTTATTTGCCTTTGGTTTTTAAGTTCAAGTAGGCATATTTTTGAAACATGGTCAATGTGTCTTGCCTTCTGCTGTGTCTGCTACACTTCAGAAAATGCAGTGTTTAAAGGACAGCATGTGTGCATCAAATTCTGTGTCCAGTTAGCCCAAATTGCTACAGGAACCTCTGTGAGGTTAAATTGACAGTCTTCTCAGTGGAAGAATCCATCTCTGTACTGACAGAACACCAGGCAAGTTTGTTCCATAATGAAGTGCATGCTGATGATTTTTTTTGACATGTGGAATTGTGCATCGTGAATTTGTTCCACAGAAACACACTGTAAATATACATTTCTATGCAGACATTCTATGACAACTGTAGAAGATGTGTGGAAACAATGAGCTTAGCAATGGCGCACTGTCAATTGTTTTCTCCACTATGACACTACTACTGCTTACCCATCTTTATCTGTATGGAAATTTTTGGCCAGTAATGGTATGTATGTAATTCAGCACACTATGTACTCCCCATGTCTACCACCCTGTAACTTTTCTTTTTCTGAAACTCAAATTAGCACTGAAGAGAAGGAGGTTTCGTGACACCACCATGATTCAACAATAATTGCAGGCTACACTTGCAGGATCTGAACAGAGGACATCAGTAAATACTAGCAACAATGCTGTAATCATTTCGATTGTTGTATCAGGTTGCAAGGGAACGGCTTTAAGTGGGACAGTATGGAAAAGCACATAAATGCCGGTATCACTGAGAAAAAAGTATTGTCCAGAAGCTTTCTGGGTAACTCCTGCTGTGTATTTTGCATCTCTGCTATATGTGCTACAGAATCAGCTCTCTTGTTTTCTACGATATTCACTTTTGTATTTCCAGAATGTTGCAGATGATTCTGTTGTGACTGGGGAGGAGGGACAAGAAAATGGACATGATAGCAGTACAGTGAATGAACCTCCCAGAAAGAAGAATCGCAAGAAATGATGATGTGTTGCACTTTACATCACTTCATGGCTGTGACTAATTGAGTTGTGCATTTCCTCTGTAAACCATGAAATTGGACTTATCTTCCTTTGAGAGACGATGCAACAGACACGAGCACTTCAGTGTATAAGAACCATCTAACATACAGTACATTTTAATCTGGTTTTTTAATTTGGAATCTTCGCATTTCTGAGCTGAATGAGTGCTGTTTATATGTATATATATGTGTGTGTGTGTAACTTTGTTTTCCAAAGAATAATATCTCTATGTTGTGACACTGCGTAATCTGGTAGAAATTTGTCGTGTTAGCGGAAAATGCTCCATCTGATGGGTAGACCCTGAAGATGGGGGCATTTTGTTTCTCCAAAACATTGGCAATTTTTTGCCAGACTACAAGCTCTGCACTGGAGAGAGCTATGGCATGTTCCTTTGAAATGTTGCAAAGATTTCACCAGACTACACAACACATCCCACAGGACAGTATCCATCAGTGTCATTTCCATGAAAACTTCTCATCCTATGTTGTATTTCTTGTTTCTTGTTGTGGGCCTTATAGTCAACGCCCAAGGAAATATGAAATTTACTGCATAATCTGGCTTGTGTTTGCTGTAGCCGAGGCTGTTGGAGCAACTTGCAAGCATCACAGTAGAGTTTTTAGGTATGATTTGAATCCCTCCAAAATTTTTTTATTTACGTGGCAACTTCAGTTTCTTAATTTTTATATCATCCTTTCTTTGAAGTTTTAGCTATTGTGTATTGTGGTAATAATGAGAACTTGACTATTTGCTGGGCTAAGAATAGGCATTTCAGCTTCTTAATAGTGTGTAACTCTGTATCCCTAGTGGAGTCTCTACGCATAACAGAGTAAGAGAAATATGACACCTTGTATCTGAGATGTGTGACTTTCAAATTCTATGGATTGAGATTACAGTCTTCTAGGTGTGATGCTGTGTAGTTTGTCAGATGTTTTCCGATGTTATGGAGGAATGTGCTGCCTGTCACAAGCTGTAAGTAGCTTTACTATGAACATTAGTACTTTCAGTCAGAATATATCTGTATTGAATTTTTATTTTGTGTATGTCTCATATAACTCTATACATGTAGTTTAAGTTGTCTGAATAAGTTAGGCTGTGTTTTTTCAAGAAGTTACAAATTCTGTCTACATGTTTCCTGGCCTGTTATGTATCATAACAGAAGTTATACATTTGGCTAGGTGTGCTTTAAAGATATAAGAATACTTTGTTTTAGTTTTAAAGATCGCTTTCTTCTAGCATATGATGCCATGTAGTCTTGTAGAAGTCCTTTTATATTTCTAGACCTGGGGTGGCCATGACATGGCTTATATATGTCACTAATCCAACCCACACAAGTTGCCTTAAAAAAATATATACAGGTAGTGTACATGTACTTGAGGCAAAACTTGACCAGAATTGTAGAAGCTTTTTTTAAAGAAAGAGACTTATCGAACTGAACCTAGCCCATTGTAGCTGGATGAACAGAAATAAGAAGCCATCAGATAAGGAAACAATATTTTATTTCATGAATGCATGGGTCTTGCCTAGGTTGCCTCCTACAGTGTGGCTTCTGAATCTCATCTAGCTAGCAACAGTTGATCCAGACACTTCTACCAGACTGCACAGGTTCAAGTCCCAGAAGACAGCAGTCTTCATAGTCGTTGCCTTGAAAACCTCAAATCTGCTTCCTCCTGTCCAGCTGGAAGTTATTTGAGGGAAATGTTAACATGTTCAGTAGTAAATGTGTCTGAATTTAGGATACAGCCTTGGCAGTATGCCAACTGTTTTCCTGTATGACTGTGGTAGTCAGAGGCTCTGTAACTGAGTTATTTACAAGAAGAAGTTGATATTATGCATAAAAAATAAACAAGTATAACTTCTCAGAATGTCAGAAGAATTAATACATAATATTTCTAATCGTTGTTTTAATCAATTGGGTTACTTGATGCATGTACTGGAGTCATATTACATTTTCCATTCTGCTTTGATCCCTTCCTATATGTGGGACCCAACAGAGAGGCTGATGGAGGATGAAGCAAATTGATGAGTAGCTTCGTAGTTTATAGTCCTCAGTGTATACATTTAGGATGATGAAATCAAGAAGGACATAAAGGGTGAGGTAAATAGCATATGTGGAAGGAGAACAGAAATTGTTACAAAGTTTTAATCAGAAAGTCTGAAAGAAAGTGAGAGCTGGGAACACCTGTGGCTTGTTGGAAAGGGTGTCAGGGACCTTTCATGAATGAAAGTTGCTTTGGAACAAGATTATCTGGGTGACCACTGAGGGATCATTGAATTTGCGAGATAAAACACTTGGCCTTATGGAAGTGTTACAAGATAATATAAATGAAATTTGCTGTAGGCAGGATGTATCATTTTTAGGCACACTTACATATGTACATAGTGCCTATTAAAGCCACTTCATTCATCTGTTTGTGCCTGTGCAAATTTGAGAAGAGTGAACAGATTTCTCTAAAACCTGATGATGGAGAATTTTACGAAACTGTCAGGCTGTTTCAATTTTTGGAATATGTTACAAGAAGACCTTCGTGTGTGTGTTTGAACATTTTGAGCATAACTCCCTAATTAACTGTTGGGGTGAAAAATGCTTTAAACAAAGACTGTAAAGAGGAATTAAACACACACTTTGTGTCCAATTTGGACTTTGAAGTCCAGCTAAAACTCTTAAAAGTAATGTTAAAGCTTCCCATTTGTAAGGGTCTCATGTTCAACAGTTCATATGCTTGAGAGGTAATTTTCTTCTTCTGATTTTTATACAATAAAACCAATATGTTTAAAAGGCGTTGCAACCCTTGTTCATTTCTTGATGATTGAAATTTACCATAGTTGCTAGTTGCTTGTAGACCACATTGTTCATCACATGAAACCTGTAAACTGTCTACATGATCGCCCTTTTATAACTTGGTTGTCCCGACGTGCACAGTCTGGTAGGTGAACCTCTTTCGGGAGACGGGTGTGGTTCACTGAATCACATATAGTTTTGGTTATTTTTTTTTACTTGTTTTATTTATTCATTTTATTCTTGATACAAAAAAGGCATGCTGTATCCAGTTAAACAAATAAATCATTTTTTATTAAAATAACACAGTCACTTGTACTCCCTCACTTACACCGCTCTCGTATGCGACTGCTTTCTCACTGGACTGCTAGCGTCCATTATCCACTGCTAACGTTCCTAGTTTAAATCTCTCCCCGTACAACCCCTCCTACCTATCACCAACGCTTCCTCAACATACATTGACAGATTAAACTTATAACACATGGCCATGAACTGTCTGTAACTGATGCCAGCACACCTAATAAACAACTATACTAAAAGTGATCAGCTACAACTGTTTGTTTCCAGTTATTTATCTAAAAATTGTTACAACAATCTGCCCTTTATAATAATTTTATAAAGTTTTCAAAGTCAAACTGTATTTCAGCATGTTTTGTTGGCGGCCACCACCATCATTTGGGAAAGTTCATTTTGTAAGTTATAACACCACATTATAAAAAACTGTCTTATTATGCACATACAATCGAATCCACTTGACTTTGGCAACATAGAATACGGTGAGCTGAAGACTGTCAAGCACCATAGAAATTCCAATACAATCTTCAGCAATACTGCTCATCTGTGCTTACCACATTCTACATTGGTAGTGGGAAGTGGCTCAAACTGTGCACATAATAAGACAAATAATTTTTACATTGTGGTGTTTTAGCTTATGAAGTGAAATTTCCCACATGATTGTATTGGCTGCCACTGAAATATGTTTGAATGTAGTTTGATTTTACAAGAACTTTCCAAAGTCATTATATAGTGTGCATTGTTGGACCAATTTTTAGATAGATAATTTGATAAAAATGCATAGTGTAAACAATCATGTGAAATTTTTTTTTTTCTGGTCTTGCAGTTTTTCTTGTTTATTTTTTACTAAATTAATTGGATCATAGGAGATAATACAGGAAGTTGTGAGCTTCAATCGAAGTTTGGCCTGCAAAATATTGGCTGTTTGTTTACATTTTTGTGGTTTTGTTGTTAATTTTTCACTAATTGGAATGGGTGGCAATGCGCTGCGACTTAATGAGCACTGAAGGCCTGTGTAATGATTAAGTGCAGTAAATGAAGAAAATGCCTCTGTGCCAACAAGTGCCTTTAGACTGGTATATTTTAGGTGGAGCATTATGATTTGTGTTTTATGAATTTTTATTTAGAACTAAATTAAGTAGATATTGAAGTTACCTTGATAATACACATTTGTGAACGATATAATTACACAAGAATATGAAATAATTGCCTGGAATCAAAATACAAAAGTGGTTCCATACAAGACAGACAATGTACATGTAACATAACATGGAGGTGTGTTTGCGTAACCACTGTTGCCATGAGAATGCAATAAGTATTACATATTCTGAATGTGTGTCAGTAACCTTAATCATCAAGCATGCAAAGCGCATGTGCATGTCTGGCTCTACCGTATTTTAAAACATTGTCTCATAAATTGCAGGATATTTGGAAAAAATTATCATACATACAATGTTTGCTTCGATTTTCTCTCTGCAACTTTGGCCTGAAACATTTCTCATTCTGAGAAGAATTCAAGCAAAGTACTGTCATAAATGTACATTGGTCTTCGTGTGAAGTACCCATTATTGCTGTCAGATTTTATTGAAACTTGGTTTTTCTTGACAGATTTTCAAAAAATATTCAAATATAAGATATTATGAAAATCCGTCCAGTGGGAACCGAGTTGTTCCATGCAGACGGGCAGACAGACAGACAGACAGACATGACGAAACTAATAGTCGCTTTTCACAACTTTGCAAACCCACCAAAAATGAATATAGCTTGTACATTTCTCTTCACAATTTTTCCTTTTTAGAGAGTTTTTTTTTTTTACTGGTCCATTGAAAACTTCTTATGCAGGAAGCACAGCATTATACAATACAACTCAAGCTTACGTTAACATGGTTTCTGAGTATTTAATTTCAAGTGTGTAATAGCAGTGGACATTGAAGCCTTAATATTTACTGATTAGTCATTCAGTATATATTTCTGCCTGCTCACGAATTTCAGTAATTATTGCATGCCAATTTATCGCTTCTTGTGAGGGAGCACTTTATCAGTGTCATATTTACAATGCAGGGGTGTGGGGCAAAAGCCCGTTTCGCAAACTTATTATGAGAAAAGGTGGACGCTTATGGACCCCACCCCTCCCACTTAAAATACACACTTTTTGGGCAACACATTTACACGGTTCTTGGGTAGCTGATACTGGTAGCTTCTGCGGCACCTGAGTAACCGACCGCGGCTATTCACATGTTTTTAAAAGTTTCAGCATTCGGCAACGTTTTTTTTTTTTTTCATTATTTGTATCTTTTAAACGCCGGACGATAAAGCCCGAAGCACTGAATGGTGCTAAACGTGACGTAACTTTGTCGGAACCGCGTAGAATTGAAGTAATCCGTACTTTGTTTTTATTAAAAAGTCCAAATAAATACACTTAGAGTATTTTTTTACAATATCTTATTATAGTCTTGTACATGTTTCGGCCCTATGTAAGCCATCATCAGGGAGAAACGTAGTGACAAGAGACGCATATGACACATGCGTATGTGTCCTTATACAGTGCAGCTATGCGTATATAATGAAAATTCACATAAGAAAAATAAGTATCATGTTTGTTATAAAAGTGTTTCACCCTGATGATGGCCCGCATAGGGCCGAAACATGTAGGAGACTATTATACTATACAGTGATATTCTTCATGAACTACTATAAGTGTATTTAGTTGGACTGTTTAATAATTGACTAATACGGTGATTATGGAATGTATTAAGATAATCCTTACTTTCTGAGATGTTAACGACATACGTAATTACACTGTGATGACAATGCAGAATGTTTCGTATTAAGATATATGGTACGTATAGTTACCACTGGTATATGTAGTTTGAAACGTGAAATGAAACAGCATACACGAATATTGCTACATGATTTCCGTCCATTTAATTCGTGCAGTAGCGGTGTGAGACTTTCTTAGGGGCCACTTGAAGTGGTTCGGGAAAATGGTCCGCATTTTTTGTTATCTACCACAAAATAATAAAATTTCATTAGTATTTTGAACGTTTGCGGAAGGCAGAGCTCTTGATGCGTATTCAGTTCGCAAGAGCCAATTAAATTTACCGTTTGTGACACATTAATTTGCTAGCCTCTTGAAGAAGATTGGGAGCGTCAGCTGTTCGTGGCGTGCGAATTCTGGGTAACAATGACCACAGTCACGTGCATTTGCTGCTAGATCGCGGCACAGAGAATATATCATGGTATACTGGGCTTCCAGAGCAAATGCAGCGTGCTGTTCACGGACCCGCGTTACGCGGGAGTAAGAGAGAAAGTTTTGGCTGTATGTATATGACATAGAATTTTCAGCTCTAACCTGTTCTTTCGAATAATTTCCTTCTTTCTTCTTCCGTTTAGAGTCATAAAGAAAGGAGTAATTTGGCTGATACGTAAGTATCTGTCAGTTACAGCGTGGTTTGTGTGAGATTTGTGGTGGAAGGAGTGACTTCATAGCATGTTTTTTCAAGAAAACCGGATTTCCTAGTCAGTAGAGTGTCTAGGCTACAAGCTAAATTACAAAAGAATCAGAGGCATATATTTCAGTTCCCGGCGGTAGATTTTTATTCTTTTTCGAAGTGTCCAGCCCGCCTCCAGGGTCCAGCCATCCTTCTGTTCATTGTACACAGGGGACTCTTTCCCTGGGGTAAAGTGTCCGGGGCGTGAAGCTGACCGTCCACCCCATCCAGTACTGCGGTTACAATGAGTGGAGCTAGAACTCCGCTCCCACTGTGCCCTCATGATGCACATATGCTAGCTTTACCTTAAATATCTTGTCAGCAGGCATGATTATGTCTCGAGATCAGAACGCAGGACGAAGTCACAGTATGAAGATTGACAACAGTGGCATTGAAAGAGTGGAAGAGTTCAAATATTTGGGAGCA
>JGI20166J26741_10453337_pt1 | contig 15980 bp, 12 predicted proteins | sample TergutCu122P5_FD_26741 | JGI IMG/M metagenome (IMG submission 26741)
ATGATGGGCATAGTGATGCCCGAAACATGTTGAGCAAGCAATAAGATCTGCAATAAAAACCTCTGTTGCATCTAGTTGGCATTTTATTTCCACACATTACCTGTGTTGTTATACATCACCAGCGTTTGGTTGTGCTACAGTTTATGGCTATGGTTCTGATTCTCATCCTAAAATTCTGTTTTCTTTTTTCAACGTCTTTACATCCTTCATCCGCGGATGTGTAGGGCGTAACCTCCGATTATTATTCCGAATATCGCTATTATGCACTGGAATAAAAAGCTACAGTCTTTCACCCTGAAGTGCCTTCTTCAACCACAAAAACAATATTCTGAGGACATTAAGAATAATCATATTATTCTATAAACATTACCATCACATAACATGCCTGTTTCAGCATGTATGAACCAAAAGCACAAGGAGCCTATCTAAATATAAAACAGAATGTTTAATCAAAAGCACTTTCTCGGTTGTCCGTATTCATTGACATTAGGCAACGTTACCTGGAGCTTGTGGACCGGACATGCATAAATTAAGCTGTAGAATGGAAACCACCTGACTTTACTGGTTTGTAAACTCTGAGCTGAGAAATTCTGGAGGTCTAGACCACGATACCGCATATATTTGAGGTTTAATTCTTCCAAAACCAGCTTATTAAATTATTTCAATACAGAGTAGATTTATGTGACAAAAAGATCTATATCTGAATTTTCCCTTCGTCTGTGTTACAAAATATTCAACTTTTCGAAGGCTCACTTCACTTCAATCATCAAGTGAAATACGAAGGTCACTGAATCCACCGTGCTGGGCACGCTTGATGGAGTTGATCTCCATATGGGTTGAAAATTACCTCCATCCAACTTGACTCTACCGACAAGGATTCAAAGCTGTTGTGTTTGTACTTGATTACGAAAACAGTGCCAGTTTCCGAGACCTCGTGGGTTTGTAACAAAAACAAAGAGATTAAATTCGTCAAAAATACGATTGTGTATCACCTCAACAATAGACCGTCAACGCAACCTTACAATTTAACACAGAGTAATATTTAAAATAATCCGATCTTTTATTCAGTAGTATAAAGTATAAATAAAGTGTATGGATGTACATATTGTGTGTGTATATATATATATATATATACATACACGAGGGGGTGCTGGTAAGTCATTAGCCCGCCCTACTTCCCGATGTCGTAGGACGGAATTGATAGTGTTGTTGGAAAGAGAAGTGTGTTCATGTGCCGAATTGCAAGTCTTTTCTTGTTACAGACGTTGAATGGAAGCGCGTCAGGCGACGCGCGCGATTTCAACAACATCGAGACGCGAGTTGTCATCAATTTTTTTTTCTGCAAGGCAAGGCACCGAAGGAAATTCACACCATTCTGAAAGAAACATTAGGGGAACATGCACCATCGTATACCACAGTCAAAAACTGGGTGGCCCAGTTTAAACGTGGTGATTTTTCAACCTGTGATGTGTCTCGTCCTGGACGACCCAAAACAGTGACCACACCGGAGATTATTGATCAAATTCACGAGATAATCTTGGAAGACCGCCGAATTTCGGCTAAATCAATAGCTGAGCAACTGGGTATCTCACGTGACGGGTTGGGTCCATCATTCATTAAGGTTTGAACATGCGAAGCTCTCCGCGAAGTGGGTCCTAAAATGTCTGAACACGGATCAAAAATGTCAACGAGCCAGTCGTCTAAACAAATTTTGGAACTTTTTCGACGCGATCCAAATAATTTCCTGTCGCGATTGGTGACCATGGACGAAACCTGGTTATATCACTATGACCCGGAGACAAGGCAACAATCAATGGAGTGGCAGCATAGCAGCTCACCCCACCCCAAAAAATTCCGAGTGCAAAAATCCGCTGGAAAAGTTCTCACCTCGATTTTTTGGGATCAAAACGGCATCCTCCTCATTGAGTATCTTCCAAAGGGCAAACTATCAACGCGGAGTATTACTCATCTCTGCTGGTGAAACTGGACATTCTGAAGGGAAAACGCCAGGTAAGCTCAACAAGGGGGTCTTGTTCTTGCACAATGCCCCGGCTCACCGGGCAATTGCAACCGAGAAGAAACTGGCCTACCTGGCCTTCCAGTGTCTTGATCACCGACCCTATTCTGCGGATCTGGCCCTGTCGGACTACCACCTGTTCCCTGGACTGAAAAAACAATTGAGAGGTCGCCATTTTTCGTCCGACACGGAGGTCATTGCTGCCACGGAGACCTGGCTAGATGAACAACCTTCTTATTTATTTTATTTATTTATTTATTTATTTATTTGTTTGTTTATTTATTTATTTATTTATTAGTGGCTTGCAAAAGGTAGGGCAACGGGCTGAGAAGTGTATTGAGCTTTGTGGGGAGTATGCTGAATAAATCCCGAGTGTGATCGCTGTAGCTTCTTTCCTTCCTGGCCGGGCTTAGGACTTATCAGCACCCCCTTGTATATGTAATTGAACTCATACACAATCGTCCCATGATAATTATTATGGAATTATATTAAGAATATTTAGTATCTTTTAACCATACATAATTGTAACAAATATGACACGTTCTTGTAACAGACCTGGTAATGGCCGACAATTAGGCCGGAACATGTAGGCTGTATGATTTTTATACATCGTAAACAAAGTTGTATCTCACAGAATATCCCCTTTTCTATTGACACGATATATCTACCAAGTGTTTAACGCTTTTCACAGGCTCTAGTGTACGTTTCGACAGCTTACTCTCACTTCCCTCTACAAGAGGTTGAAGAAAAAACATATTCTCCACCCCATGATCCAAGAGGAATAACGGATACCATCTACTGGCTAAGTGAAACAGACTTCCAGGCTATCGAACCTGCGTAAGTATTTGGTTAAAGCCTTTTCGGTACCCTTGTGGATAGGTAATGAAGTTTTTCATGTCTTACTTGTACAGATTGGAAGAACAGTGGACAGCAGCACTAGGTTGCCTAGTACATAAGAGTTAAGAGTAATAAAACGTAGTATTACTAAAATATCTCACAGAACTCGCGAAACTATAACCAAACCAAACCAAACCAAAAGAGGGTTGCATCTGTACTTCAGGCTTTTTAGCCACAACTAACATATCCTTATTTTTCTCCTGTTACTACTACAGTAACAAAACTCATTACATTACATACATACTTACATACCACAATTAGCAGCATTACTCTGTTACTGATTTGGCTTTAAATTAGAAGGAAGTAGATGCGTAAATTTAAAAAAAAATCTCTTTAGATCATCATAAGGATGCGGCTCAAAGCATTCGTAAGTACTGAAATGTAATGTACATAAAAGCATTTACAAAGTTGTCCCCCCCCCCCCCCCGGGAGCTTGTGGATTACACAGGCTTTCAAATGCGTATAAACTAGATAACATTTCAGGTCAAATTGTACCTATACTTCTAATTTGTGCTAAAATATTATTAATTCATGTACAAGAAACCAATGACATGCATTGAAACCAGGACAGTTAGTTTCTTCATCAACCACTATATTCACACTTGAGTAGAAATCAAAAGGAAGGGCCATTTATTTTTTTGCTCTATAAAATATGCATTAAATGCAATATTGTCAGATTTGTCTTATAGCTTGTCCACGCAGGTGCTAATGCTGTCTGCAAGGTTCCTGATGCTATCTGTGAAGAACGTTTTAGGATACAGATAAAGCCATGTATGTATTATATCACTGATCCCTTCATCGTGTGCTAGTTGGCATTCACGATATGCATCGATATGCAATCCGCAGATAAGGTAACCAATCAGGCGAGGACTGGAATATACACTTGTTGAGGGAGAATTTGAAATTCCAGTTTTCAATTTGTTCCAGTAATAATCAGTTTGTTCCAGTAATAACTGCTGTATCATGATGTCAATTGTTGGAATTCCTCTTGTCAGCATTCTTCTAGATAAAAGGCACAAACTTCACAAAAAATGAGATGGTCATGGATGATGGAATGCGCAGCTCCAAACCTGATGTCCAAGATGTCAACCGTATGGATGACAGCAAACATATGTCCTTCTGAACCAAAACATTAACTGTGAAACCAACAATTAGGTGACCGAAGCAGTCTTCATCAAGGAAGCTTGTGTCATTCTGGACCCTCTACAGTTCTTAGCATGATACAGTTTTCTCAGTACAAATTCAACTCTCTTCTGTCACTGACCAAGAAAATTGAAGGACAACAAGTTTAATAAAACGATACAATCGAAAGCATAGCCAACCTGTTGCAATGCTACTGCACCAGCTTCACTGGATGTAAAGATTACTCAAGATGTCCCTAGACTTGGCTAAGCATTTAATAATCTTGATGTGCGCAAGAACACTGTTTGAGCTGCTGTGTGACTTTAGTTGTATTTTAATCAAACGTGTCGAAAGAGGCTATTAGGTGTTAATGTTACACAATGATAACCCGAAATTACAAAATTTCACAGACTTACCCTAATATCGTCACAAAAATATTATCTTTACTAATTCCAATGCAATTAAATCTTCTGAACACATACACACACACACACACACACACACACACACACAAAATAGCATAAGATTTATGACTAACTGTTTGTGTGTTATGCAGAAATATGAATCATAAGTAGTACTTCAGAAGCATATTGGCAAATGACAATTGCAAAAGACTTTGAGAAAGAACTATGCTTCAGCCATATACCCTCTCAGCTGGTAGATATATTCTTGGTATCACAGAATTTAAGTGGTTCACCAGAGGTGCAGGAAAACTTGTGTAAATGATTCACACAATACCTAGAAATATAAACAAATGTCTCAATAACTACGTACTTTTATTTCTTATAGTAACTGCCCAAAAAGTTATACAGTCAATCCTCTTGTTGATGGTTGTGGCATCAAATACTTTTGTCACTTCACGATTATTCTATACCAGTCATTTCACTGGTGCTAGTACTATTAATTATATCTTACATCAGTGTCAAGTAATAAAATACGATGCTTTCACAACCAGTTTCACATTTGAAGTCACTATTACCTTTTACGAGTAATACACTTATGACTTTCTAAGTACAACATTTTAACTGTAACTGCCCAAATCAAAGTGACCCAAATTACGTAGTCACCTAGCCAACTCTAATAGGCTTCTCTCTGTTGGCATGAGTATGCGGTAGCTGGTATCCTGGTCAAATTTCATCCCAATACTTTAATTTTTCTCATGGTCCCCAATTGGCTAACTGTTAATTTTACTGTCTTCTCATAGTCCATAACGTTAAAATTTTGAATACTGTCTCGTCATTGATTACTAGTGACGTAATGTTGCTCCCCCAGGTGCTGTAACTGGCATTAACCCCACATAAGAGTCCTACCAGTTTTTCTTAAGGTACAAGCAAGACTAACATTGTATCCTCATCTGCAAGATTTAAGAGGTCCAGAAACTGTCAAAAACTACAATTTTAACTATTCCAAGATGTTTGAAACCCATTAATCTTGACATTGACAAAATGGAAAAACTACCAAGTCCCTATTACTAGTCACTAGGTGCCTAGTCTAACTCCTTCTAACAAATCCCATCTCCCTTCATCTATTGCTCAATACAGCTGTCACACTTGCCCATTGCATCAATCTGGTCAACCTCTGTCAACACATCTATCTAATAATAGAATTTGATGACAATACAAAAATTTACTTCCCATGCGACGGTTATAACCGGTACTGCAATATCGACAATACACAAACAGTATACATATTCAGCAAAATCTTTGTTTAATACTCTTTTTCCAGGGCTATTAAAAATAACCATGGAGCACTGGAAGGGTGACTTATAGAACTCAGAGTTAAGATGTGTATTCCCATGTTTTGCCATTAACTTTTCAACAGACACTTCTGTGAAGTACCTACTTAGAGCTCTTCCACTGTCTCAATTATTATTCTTGTCTCCTCAACATCAACTTAACCTCCCTTGCTGGAATTTCACCGTTTTCCTTTGTGTGCATAAAATAATTTTAGATTTACAGCATGACTCAGAGATGTTGATGAAGATATGTGTATTGTAGAAAATGACAAAATGGAGATTGTTAAATTATCACTGACATATCAGAGAATCATGTTTCCTGGACCATCAGTGTCCAGCACTCTACAAAGCTACGCCAAAACCTGAGTAGAGTTCACCTCTCGATACAATGTTATGTGGCAGAACTGTTAAATCATTACATGACTTTCTATTTGGAAACTGAATGTGAGAGCAAATATGACCACTGACATGTTTTGTATGCTTCTGTTTAATTTTGTAAATTATGTATTCTTATTTTTATGTTATGTCATGTATTTTTATTGTTATGTTTATGTATTCTTATTGTTATGTAAGTTCTGTCCTGGGTATTCTGTTTCATTGTGTCGTTCTGTGTATTATTTGTGTGTATATGTGTACTGTACCACCGGGTGTCAACCCAGTTGCAGTCAATAAATACATCCTATCATATCATTCGGCAAAATAAACTGCTAAAATAAAAGCCAAAATTGAAACACACAGACTCTTGTATACAATTATGTGGCAAAATTAATCACCCTCCCTGCAAACAGCAAAGTTTTTTTGTATGACAGGCTGTGTTTTTGAAAACTGATGTGTAAACTACAAACTTCATACAAATGCGGGACTGGACCAACACAAGCCACAATGTAACTCTCCCCCAAATGATTAGTACAGAGTCCACCACAAATTTTTGACCATTTCATAGTAATTTTAGATATAGAATATTCAAAAGGAAGGACAAACAGAACAGCATTTCCTAAACCGTGTTCTGTGGAGCATTGCACTACCATGTAATGTGAAGATGTGTTACATAAGAAAATTTCAATTGTAGCAAAATGCTCCCCACTTGTATTCACAAATAACCTGGTAATTCAATTGGATGCAGTTCATTCCACACTCATCTCTGTATGCTGTACCAGCCAGCCAGTGTTTTCATGCAAAAATATTTAAACAGGGCGCTGGGCCCTCGTGGTCTATTCTAGGGTGAACTTTACCTCTACCTTTAGCTGGAATGAAACATAGTAGGTGATATCCTTGAGCACTCAGTTTGACACTACACAGTGAGGAAGTTAATAAGACAGAAATATATGATGTACCCTTGATCATTACATCTAGCAATCTTTCTGTTGGAAAATGAGATTTATGTGCTTTGATTTGCTATTTGAGAACCAGGAGGATTTCATGACCAAACAAGTTTCAGAAACTCTCAGGCAAATGTAGAGTAGACATAGAACCTTCCAATCACTCATCTATCTCATGCAATATGTGCAAAGAAATTTACAGGTCCAAGAATCATGCATCATCCAATAAGGACAAAAACACAGCCAGTGAGCTGAGAATTTTTAAGGTTTCTATATGGTGCCAAATCACTGCAATTCAGAATTCACTATAAATAAATGTATCTCGTTAATTCTTCCATTGTCTTTAACAGGATACTTGGCAAATGGCCCAACACATATTGCTATACCAAAGCTCTGGCTGAACAAGTAATTCACGAATGCAGAGGAGACATGCCAGTTGCAATATTCAGGCCATCCATAGGTGAGTATACACTTCGCACTCTGTACAACAGCTAATGCTTTCGCTCCAAACAGTTCAAGGGTATTTTATGATATTAAATTTCTAAATCTAGAACCTTTACTCTAAACTCATAACAATTGCTTCTATGTTGCTATATCAGTGTTATATTAGACATGTTTCAATACCCAGTGTTTGATAAAGAAACTGCAGTAAAATATGAAGCAGTTATACTTATGAATTAAATTTTATATGAGTCAGGAAGAGTTAATGAGTGTAATGGGTTAGAGAGGGGCATTTTATTTGGGTTTACTTGCTTAAATAAGATATTTCCTCTTGACAAAATATATTTATATTAATATATTAATTACATGACAATGTCAGAATAAAGAGATAGGATTGCATTCATAATCTGCAAAAATTACAAAGTTATATGCAGTTTTACTGACTTGTTAGCAAATCAGATTCATATCTTGTGGTTGCCAAGAATAAACAAGACAGTCAATGCACATATAATGGAACATTAAAGCACTTACAAGTAAATATTTTTGCTGTGGAAAAGCAAAGGTTATTACATATTCTGAGGGTGTGTGTGCACGCATGTGTGTACCCTTAGTTTCCGCAACAATGCAAAATGCATGTGCTGTATTATATTGTCATTCGTGGTCTGTCTGACTCTACCAGATTTCTCCAGATTATCTCATAAACAGCACTTTTTTTTCTGGAGAAAAGTTATTCAACACAAAACATGTTGAGATCTTCTCTACAAATTCCCTCTGAAAGATTATCATTCTGAGAAGAACTGAGCAAAATATTATCATAAATGTACATAGGTCTAAATGTAAAGTATCCTGTATTCTTGTCAGGTTTTCGTGAAACTTTAATTTTCTCAACAGACTTTCGAAAAATATTCATATATAAAATGTCATGAAAATCCATCCAGTTGGAGCCAATCTGTTCCATGCGGACGGACGGACATGACAAAGCTAATAGTAGCTTTTCGTAATTTTGCGGACATGCCCAAAAACCAAATGGAGTTATACATATGGCTATAATTTCTCGAAGGATGTCAAACTTCCACAAAACTTAACATCTGCACATGCTAGACAAAACAGCTTATTCAAGTGATATATTCTTCTGCTGCATAGTGATCAGCACGTGGAAGGATCCTGTTCCTGGGTGGATCGACAACGCAAACGGGCCAACTAAGGTACCATTAGGTGCTAGTTTAGGTATGGTGAGATCCACTTATGTGGACAGGAACAGAGTGGCCGACATTGTGCCTGTGGATATGGTTGTGAATGCTATGATAGCAGCTGCCTGGGAGACGTCTTTCAGAAGGTAACAAAGCATATACTCTCCTAAGCCAGTGGGGTAGATTGTTGTAGTTGGGTTATTCCTGCCCATTACAAACACAGCGTCAGAGGCTGTACATTAAAACGCAAAACAAAACCAAAGTACAAAACCTAATAAACCTTGAGAATATGAGCCAAATTTAGTCATTTTTAACATCAGTGGGAAGATCAAAATAATATTTATGGTCGCCCCAGAACTATTTTATATAGACAAATTAAGAATGTTTTGTTGTCCTTCCTGCAGAAAGACATAAATATTTATATATAATTAATATTAATTAATTATATATATTATGTATTATATAATTAATATATTAATATATATAAAAACACTAAATATTTTGCATTGTCAAATTTCATGGAAAACCGTCCATAGGAACCTGAGCTGTTTCATACGGACAGACAGACAGACAGATGGACAGCCATACAGACAGACAGGCAGACATGACAAAGTCGCTTTTTGGAATTTTGCGAAAGTTCCTAAAATGGAGAGTGTTTCATAACAAGGTAATGAAAGGAATACTAGTGCCTAAAATTGGCCAGTAAGAGGATATTTAAAAAACAGCGTAATGAAGAATCTATAATTTATAATCTTTTCCCACTATTATAAGGGTGCTTAAATCAAGGACGAGGCATCCACGTCCTAGGATATATCACTTATGGATAAGTTATATGCGTACAATCGTGTGATCTGAAACCCTTGGGAGAAGTAACTGCTTGTAGTGCTGTAGTCCTTCTGCCTTGTAGAGTGTCATTAAAATAAACTCATACACACGACTTCTGACTTGATCTACCTGCAGGTAAATTGACACACAGTGTTATGTGTGAGGGGAATAACTTATAAAAATTAAGCAGAAATATTAGGCATCACTGGACAAAATTATCCATTGGGGTGACCAGGCACGTAAGAATTGTGCTTGGTGTTACATTCCAAAAGATGGAAGCTTTCACAGACAAAGACGAAAGAAGCTCAAATCACAAACATGGTTCAAATTTTGAAATGGGTTTACAGACATTGCAGTGAATTTTTTTCATAACAAATATGAAACAGACTTTAAGACCCTCTCTGTTCATGAATATTGAAATAAAGCCTCTTCACTTTTTTTCATTTAGTCAAAACTTTTCTACCGATAGGTGCAGAGGTTTTAGAAAGAATTTTCTGAAATAAAACTACTCTATACAAATATAAAAATTTTGCAGCTCTAATAATTTAACATGGTATGCGTGAATATTATGTGAAAGTAAGTTTTCTTTTTTAAGAAACATAGTAGCATTTTCATCAATTCTTGTCTTCTGCTCTTTTTCAGGAATGGAGACACGAAAGTTTACAATTTTGTGTCAAATATCCAGCAACCTGTCACCTGGGGAGGTTACCTGGACGCCTGCAAGAGCTATGCAATCAAAAACCCACCATTGCGTGCTCTGTGGTACTACATCCTGATCGCTTGCCGCAAAAGATACACATTTCTTGCTACATCATTCTTTTTGGACTTCATTCCTGCCTGCCTGAAGGATATAATACCTTTTCTCACTACTGGAAAACACAAGTAAGAACTTTTCTATATTTCTGAACTAAATATCAAAAAAAGATACACCTTTCAAATTATGTTCTTTGCGTTTATATAGTGGGATACGAATATATGTGGTGGTAGGAAATATTCCTCTCCTGAGGAGACAGTTAAAATCAAGAAGTTCCATCATTATCTGAAAACTTCAAGCATGGCAGCTTGAGTATTTTTTGGTTTATTTAACTGTTTTTTGTCAACTGCCTACATTATAAAGCATTCAGTCAGAAACTATGTCATTAGTTACAGAGACACAATGAACACACATTAGACAGTAAGTATTTTAATATGTTCCTGAGCACCTTATCTCTAGCAGAAGCAATAATCATAAAAAAAACCTACATCAGTCAGGAAGTTAGAGTCAGTACTGTTCCTTCTAAGCAAGAAGGTCATGGGTTCGATTCCCGATGGTGTCAGAAATTTTAATTGACATAATACTTCCAGCCGCACTATGGCCCTGGCATTGACTCAGCCTCAGAGAGCAATCAGTACAAGGAATATTTCCTGGGGGTAAAGGCGGCCAGTGCATATGGGTGATGACCTTATCACCTTCATTTGCCAATTGTCTTGAAATCTGGGAGCCTCAACATCCTGGAACCCTCAGAGTCTCTAAAGGCCTGTTCAGGGATTGCTTTCTACTCCTCTTTCTGTTCAACTCACCTTATAAAAACAAGTTTTGAAATGCCAGTCTCCTGCCTTGAGCCTACTAAAAATATTCCTCGACACATGACAAAGCTCATGTCTGGAAGTATGACTAAGATCCCTTTAAGCACCGCCTTTCAATTCTTGTAAGGATATGGACATTTTATATAAACTAGACATCATGCACTATCCCTCATGTATAAAATTCACATGGATAAAAATGTTGGGATCTAGAAGGGCATCATCCATGACTTATTAAGTGGTTCGCCAAACACTTCTTCTAATGAAAATATTAATATATCTGTTGTGCTGGCCATAGCATTGTTCTGCATAAAGTAATGTTATATTTTTCTTTATCTCTTAGTTCCCTGAAGAATGGTGTTAGACTTCATCACAATTCACTCTCGAAATTAGTCTTTCTTCCACAACCACTTACTGCACACCAGACTCCGACTTCACGGTTGTGCGAAGGATCTCTACAAACTCCTCATGGATTTTCAAAAGACCTACATCTATTGCTTTACTGTTTCAGTCCATTTTGGATCAATGCAGAAAACGTTTCCTCTTCAATCAACAACATTTCTGTATTTTCTGTGTTTTTACCACCAGATATTTCATTCATATATTTTACAGTTTTCTATGCACACTCTCTTGACACAGGATACATTCTTACAAAAACTGGGTGACTTTTTTCCCCATAAAAACCTTTGTTCAGCTGAATTAGGCATATTTTAGAAGGGCACTAAGATCACCTGCACTCTGCCACTGATAACAGATGATGAAACTCCAGTAGCTTGGCTCAAACTTACATTATAACACAACAATCATGTCAGATTATGGGTATGCTCAAGACAAGACCGTGTTTTTTTTAAGCTCAGTAGACGTAATATATCTAACTACTTGTGTGATTTAGTTAACTAACTAAGGGCATCACAAAATAACAGTCGCATAGCTACACAAGTCATACCCCCTTTTTTCTGAACCTGGGTTTCATTACTCTAGGGACTAGTGATCTCTGCTTGAGCCAGCTGACCCCATTTCACACGCTATGTTATACAGTGCAATATAATGTTTCCATCACTGACCTCATCCCTTCCCTTCAGGTTTCCCAACTACAATTCTGTGGAGCCAGGATAGTGAATACTTTGAACACATCCTTTTCTGTTGCTACCTTTCATACTTACCAACTGTGCAGAAGTCAGTGTTCAGGAGTCCATTGATATTACCATACAAAACACTAGGCAGGGTTATATCTGAAAAAGGTTAAAAATGAATAAGAGTCATTCAGTAGGTCTTTTAGTGTCAGAAATCAAGTACCACTTCCCATTGCATTATAAATCTCACCCTTAAAACTGACCCCTTCAAAAACTGAGATAATTTGTTATACATGTTGTATTTACTTATACAGGAATGTGGATGCTCTTTTGAGATATATAAATTTGGCGGGACAGTTATCACGATTTTCAACACAAGAATGGAAGTTCCACGATTCAAACATAAGGTCACTACTGGGCAGTCTCTCGTCTGAGGATCAAGAACTGTTCTACTTCGACCTCACTCAGCTGCAATGGCAACAGTATCTGGCAGACTACATGGCTGGCACAAGATATTTCCTGTTAAAGGAAGATACAAGCACAATCCCTGCAGCAAGGAAGCGGTACAAAATGTAAGAACACATAATTGAAGGTGCCAAACTTTATAGTTGAAATTGGTTTATAATTTACAACCAGTTGTCTACTGTATACAAAAGTAAAGCTATAATTATTAAGACATCAAAACAAAAACAAAAAAATGGCGCACCTGCTAGTTGTTGCCAGAAATTGTGCAGTCCGATGAAGTAGTCACCAGACACTACAGCACACGTTTATGGAAAAGCAATGCTAAGTTGACTCCATACAACAGAGATTACATAGGAAGACCCTATTTTAAAACCTTCTTACATATCAAGGGGTTTGTAGTACCTGTAGAAGGGAAAGGAAAAACAGCTGGGGGGAAATGGATGTTTTAAGTACTAGTATATCTGTAAATTAGGGCCCCACAAATCCTGAGGTCCTGATCCCTAAATTGTTATGGTACAGCCTAATGTTTTTAGTATAAGTATTGCAGATTTGCCTCATTACATATACGAATGTGCTTCAGTTTGCATGCACCAAACAGAAAGCCCAGTGATGTTCAAAATTCACTCAAGAATTTTGAGTCTTCAGTGTGCAGCTTTCTTCATTTTGCCTTTGTGGCGCCCATATTTTGCAGGTGGTTCCTAGAAATTTTGGAAAATTTGTGGATCCCTGCTATAAATAAAATGAACATTTGCATGAATATCATCATTCAAGGTTGCAAAACTGTAAAGAATTTATTTTAAAGCTATGCAATCACGAAACACTGTCATATATTGTGACCCACATCAGCTGATAAGTAACACTCCTTCTATTGTTTCAGGCTTTATGCACTGCACTGCTTCTGCCTAGTTGGATTAATACTGCTCTGGTTCAGAACGGTACAACGATTACAGAAAAGGCTGCCCATAGGACGTCAGTAATTGACAGAAAATCCATGTCTTTTTATCCTGTCCCTGTACACTGAAGCTGACACATGATTTATACCACATTTGAGGCCTGCATCCACCAGGATATCCAAGTCCATTTTCCTCCTACAGTTCAACTTCCAAGTCTGAAAGTACTGACCACCAGATTCGAACCTTTAGACTATTTACCAAAACACAATGAAACTTGCCACCGTTTCTACACATTCAGAAACCCGGAAGTAGAAATTAGCAGATATCGTACCTGTTGTTCTTGGTCTCCACTGCCCCTTTGTTTTATAGAATTTATGGGGTTCTTTCTAGATAGGAATTTATTGACTGATAGATTACAGGGTTTCATTGATGAACTAGGTCCTGAAACTTGCCTAATTAGGGCACCAGAAAGTTATAAGTTTTGCAGTTAGGATGTGGACACATGGTAGACCATGTTTAATGGGCAGTGTTGCTGCTATGTTTATTGTACAGCCAAAAGTCCCTTTCCTTATTAAGTGAAACAAAAAGAATTTTTCTCAAAAATGCCTGTGTCAGGGTTTGAACCTGAATTGCCAGTCCATTTCAGGACTTAAAACTGAAAGTCCAACAACAGACACTTAAGTCTTATTCATTTTTAGTTAGTTAGTTAGTTAGTTAGTTAGATAGATAGTCAGCTAGCTCATTAATCACTTAAATTTTTTATACTGTGTGGGCAATATGCCAATTGAATAGACTCATTTTTGATACAGTGATAAATTTCTTGAAGGCTGGTGGATGTTATTTTTTTTTTTTTTGTCTAGCATTTATGTTATAACATTAGAACATAACTTTAATTTATTTTTGTTTTTAACCACAAATAAGAGAAATGATAGTAAACTTTGTAAATTAAGTGGTAGAATTTCTAGATTCTTAAATAAATATCTACTTGGGACTCTATATTTCTGCAACCTGTAATAATTCTAATTACATTCAGTTGTAGTTTAATAATTTTTGCCCTTTGTGAAGAGTTCATCCAAAATATTAATACATAGTTTGTAATAGAATGAAAATAGGCATAATAAACCATCTTCAGTGTTACCCATGACATAAAGGGCTTAACTGAGCCTATTGCATATCAAGCTGCACTCAACTTGTGTGTAATTTGTGCAATATTAATTTTCCGATACAGTGTACAGTGTACAGTGTACGTGTATATTCCAAGAAATTTTGTATCACATACTTTAGAAATTAATTTATTAGCATAATTCATGTTCAGATCAGTTTGGGGAATGATTTTAATTGTTAACTGTAAGAAACGTGTTGTACCAAAATTCATTAACAGTCAACTGGCTTGGAACCATGTATTTAAGGATTTAAATTCAATTCCTATATCATTTTTACAACATAATAGACCAGTATTGGTAAATATCGTACTAGCATCATTTGCAAATAAAATTGTTTTATATTTTGCATCAAAAGTTTTTTTATAAATCATTTACACAGAGTAGAAAAATTATAGGAACTAAAATTGATCATTGTGGAACACTGTGTTTTGTAACCCCCTGGTCGGAAAGTGTATTACGATTGAAATTTATCACCAATCTTTTATACCTATTCCCAAAGTATGATCTGATCCATGCATGAGATTTACCATTTATTCTACAATAAATTATTTTGGACAGTAGAATATGATGAAATACTTATCGTCAAACACATCATGCTTTATTGTGTGTGAGGCTACATTAAGACAAACTCATTCGAGCATACAGTGTGTAAAAGGAACCAACCAGCAACAAACCTACCTGGCAGACCGCCGCAACATCAACAAATTTCGTGTATACTTATAGCAAGTGGAAACAATTATTAAACAGTAATCACCTACTGAAAACTAAACAGCCAACATTGAATCTTCCCACAACTGAACAACAAGCCAGCACGGAATGTTACACGAAACGGAAAGAAACACAGAACCAGGGTTCCCCACAGATATGATACAAAACGACTCCACACCCAGTAAACCTATAGTAGTCCTACAAGATATGATTCACCGAGAACACCAGTTGCTGCTTTAACACCACCAACCTCTCACCATTAAAAGACATACTTCAATGTCTCAGAAGTTTTTAACCTCAGAAAATTTTACCATAGATGTGACCTTTGGTATACAAATACAGACTTTTAAAAACATGCGACTATTTCTTGTTATCTTTAAATTTTAATTTCTATTTTTTAGGTTTGAATTTTATACATTTATTCAATAGAAAAAGCGAACCTGTGTGAATTGTAAACATAGTTGGGATTCCAACATGTAACCAGCATCTATTAACTTGATTCGCAAATAGGCCTGATGATGGTCATGTAAGGACCGAAACATGTAGCCTCACACACAATAAAGCATGAT
>JGI20166J26741_10454448_pt1 | contig 15980 bp, 7 predicted proteins | sample TergutCu122P5_FD_26741 | JGI IMG/M metagenome (IMG submission 26741)
ATTAACATTACATCGTCAGAAGCAGTAAGGACGCCATCTTTCCGCTATAATTTTCCGTAATTGAGTAATCAATGTAAGTAATCAAAACTGCATTTATTACCGGTTGTTTTGGTGTTGACATAATTTTTTTATATTGAAAATAAACAAAGTTACAATTATTTAAAAAACATGCGTTCTTTTTGCGCCACCTTGTATAAGGTACAGTACAAAGACAATCTAAGTGTTTGGTGGTAACCTGTACTGTGCGCACGGCTGCTACAAGACAGTAGTAGATCTCAGGCGAACTAGAGCCTCGGTACCCTTTGCTGTATGCCTTTTTTTTTTTTTAAAGAGAAGGCTTTACAATTTGATGCAAGTATGAAATGTATATAAGTATGTGAACCAAAGCGAAAGGACACGAAAAGAATAAAGACACTCAATCTACAAATTATCGTAGCTCAAACGATTTTTTAAAACTTAGGTTAATTCACTGTCATACATTTAGACCAGAATGGCAAAAGTACCAACGCAAAAAGAAATGTATGTCCTTGGTGTATCTACCGCTGAACTGGATATTAAAGATTGTTTAAAATAGGTAAAGGAAATAAAAGCAACTATTTTAATGCTGATCTCTTTTGACTTCTGCACGTTGGTGACATCTGCGTAATTAATGGAGACACTAAATACACGCCGAAAGGTCGGAATTTTTATCTTTTAATATTCAATAATATCTGCGGAAATTTAAGAACGGGATACTGATTGCACGTTGGGCACCTCTGCTCGGTTTGTCCGAAATAAAGGAGCGGTGTGTGTGTGCACATTATACCTGTTAGTTCGACAGAACAACGGTCACAGCTAAGAAGGGTATCTCTTATTAATCATCATCATCATCATCATCATCATCTTCTTCTTCTTCTTCTTCTTCTTCTTCTTCTTCTTCTTCTTCTTCTTCCTCCTCCATGGATTAGGTCGCTTGACCTCTTCCGGCATCAACGTGTTGCCATCGTTTCCTGAGGCGTCCACGATCAATTCTTCCTCTAGGTTTGTAGTTGAAGGCGTATTTCGGAAGTCTGGTCTATGCCGGCGGGAACTTATGTTCCTGGTAGGGCCTCCCAAGCCGGGCAGACCGTAAGAGAGAAGCCAGACTAAGAGAGACAAACTGGTCCTCCAAGAATGGGGTTTTGCAGATGGGCTGGTAACCCTCCCAAGAAAAAACTAAAGTACTCATAAGCAAAGACGCACAGCCTTTGACATTGACGGATCAATCCCCTTATTAATAACTTGTGAATTCTATTTTTTTAAAAGTACTTTGAATAATCTGCGTAATTCAAGGGGCGTTTTATCTTAGCCCAAGTCACGGAGGAGCATTTACGATTTGCATTGAAACTTGGGAGTCATTCACTACGCAGCACTTAAATGCTGACAATCTAAAATATTATGTTTGGTAAGGAGAAATATTCGTTTGTGTTTATCAGTTATTTCTCTGGGATGACTATATGTACTATGGTAACAAGGAGCCCTGCAACTGGACATTAATTTCTCTGGGAAGAACCAGAAGTAAAATCATGTTCCAAATTAATGAACTGAAAGATCAACCCATTATGTACTTTCACAAAAAACAGCGACTTGAATTGTTGCTGAAACTCCGTCATGTTTGGAAACATCCTCAGTATAATTACACATAAGGCTATACGTCTTTGAAGTTCTAATCCCTGGAGAAGTTTTATTTTTACAATATTCCCTGTTATTGTTTTCTTTGACTTAATAAAGCTTATAATACCGCCATGCTCTGCGTATGTGCCTGTTTTGGCTGTTTTTCAGAAATAACTAATTTTCAGAAAAGTAAGTACGTATGTTATGTCACAGGTTGCACTTCCCTTTGAATTTTTTGTGGTAAGAAACAAGAACAGGGTGAACGTACAAGCTTGTGAAGTGACAGTGGCACTAATGCTGTTTAATGAATGTAGTAGACTGTGGAAAATATGCAACTTTGTTTAGGACAAGTTTTTTCTTTTTTTCTTTTTTTTTCCTTTAGAAACAACAGCATCACTCATCAAAATACTGATGAAATTATGGTATTAAAATGTATTGTAGGGAAGTAGGTTCAGATGAAATGAATTTGCTGGAGACAGCTTTGAATAAGGTTAGGATTAATCCATGTGTTTAATACAAAACACGTACATGCATAGAAGAAATATATAGACTGTACATTGGGAATGGTTAAGGAAGACCGAGACAGAACCAGTTATGGGATTCAGTTCAGGTGTCTTCCATATGTGGACCTGATGATTTACAGTAGTGCCTTGTTATTGACAGATACTTGTTTAGAAAAAAAAAAAAATCTAAACTTGCTCTGTTACCTTAAGTTACAAATATCGCTATCATCATCATTCATTTTGCTCCTAGAAGAGGCATGGGACATGCACAAAGTACAGGGATGCTGATAATTCCTTAGCCCGATCTACTTCCCTATATATTTTGTCTGATGGTTAGAATATTTCTTTTCATGCTAGTCTTGTTATATACATAAATAGTACTAATATTCCTCCAATTGGAGGAATATTAGTACTATTTATGATTATAAATAGGATATATGAAACTCAAAATCTTCTGTCGCTGTAGCTTGTTTCCTTCCTGGCCGGGCTAAGGACTTATCAACACCCCTGTAGTACCATCAGACAATATCCATTGCCAATCTCTTTTAACTTGATTCTTTGTTTTGCCTTATTTTAGAGTTTCATTCACATTTGTTTCCTACCAAGTTCTTATATTTCTGTGTTTCTCCTTTTGTCCTTACTACAGTACAGTTCATATTGAAAGCACCATAATTAATTCTGAGTAATAATCTTTTGTACATAGATTTCATTCAGTTGACTGAAATTACCAGATGAAGAAATATGTGTCATCACCATTTGTAATTGATTTCTTACAGCGGTGAAGTTTGGTCGGATGTCAAAGAAGCAGAGGGAAAAAGTGGAGGATGAGGTGCGGTTCCACAGAGCGCAGTTACGAGCACAGACAGAAACAGCACCAGACAGTTCCGTCTTCGACACACAGACACCTTCTTCGTCCGACCAACTGCAACCTAACTATAATGGCGGGTAAGCCTAGTTTCAGTGTTGAACATGAATTGCTACAGACATTGATGTTGTAGTAACAAGATAGTAAAAAATGCAAATTCGCTAAATGCAGTTGTTGTGACCAAAAATTACATTGCTAATGAATATCATATTTCTTTTGTGTATCATGCATGTCAAAATATAATTTTGATTATAATCGTTTGTGCACTTCTTGTATATGCAAAACCATGATTATTGTATTGTTTGTATTAATCAGGTTCTGTCATTAATATTAACATTACAAATAGGTGGCTTGCATGTAAGAGGGTGCAGTTAAATATGGAAGTATCCAAAACTCTGATAGTTATGTAAACTAACAGTCCCTAAAATCTTAATTTGAGGACAGCAGAAGATTTCTCAATGTACTTTGATGCTCCACATGATCCCAAGATTGTTTGTAAGTTCTTTCATTTTGTCTTACACTGGCTGATTTTTCCTTTATGAAAATCTCTTATGTAAAGAAGTTTAATGAACCATGGTTACTTACGTTATGAAGTGGCTATATGGCAGATTGTAATATAACACTAAAATTATTGAAAATGTATTAAAATATTCAGACCATATGGTGGTTTATACCAGTAGCATTAAACTTGTTAGTGTATATTAATGAAAGAATTGAATGGTATGTAATAAATGCATAAAAATAGCTGCAAATTCTACCTTTCAGCTACACATACAACAGTGACTTGGGCAGCTACACCCCTGCAGCACATGGTGGTTATGCCTATGCCACAACGCCAGTACAAACACAGCACCAGCAGATGGCGTATGACATCAGTGCTGACTATGTGGACAGCACAACAGCGTATGACCCTCGGCCAGGTCCTGGATTGGATACTCTCTCTGCTGACAGTGCCATCATGGCTAATGTTGTTACAACAGGTTTGTCTCATTTCCACAGAAATTATTTTATTTTACTAATAACCTGATAATATTATTACAACATGGATGAATTATGATTTGATGCTTGAAGAAAGACTTGCCTCCCTATTCAGATCAGAGAAATGTATTTTAAAATTGTCACCCACTTCAAAAAACCCCACATGAAGCCATATCTTTTATTTAATTTTAAACTGATTAGTGCAGAAACATTAGAAAAATAGTGGATAAAGTCATGAAGCTAATGGGAGAACAGCTGTAGTTTTTAAAATCGAAATAGGAACTTTGTCCACTTGTGTGAGATTTGAAGTTCTTATGGCAGTTAATATGAGTATAGTGTTTGGTATGTGACATTTTGTACTTTCATGGTTTCCAGTATTTAGGAGAAATCTGTTCCTTTAAGTCAGAGGTGGCAGTTTCCCCTGAAATGTTGGTACCCGGTCACCAGACGACATGGCATCATTGCTAAGCACAGTTGAATCTTGTCTGTGCTGTTTGATTTCTAGCCACACATAAACAATAAAGGCTGCTAATATTAATGAAGTATATGCAGCTAGTTATATATAGGGATCATTAAATTCTAGGACTGGTTCTTTCTTTCTAAAAACCAAGAGCATGTCTGCCAATCAGATCTATTCCATTCAAAGTGCTGCTATTCTCCTGGCTGAACACAGTATTTCCAGTGATCCTGCTGCTTGATGAAACACTACTTTTGAAAGGGTTTTCAGTTCCTATATTAAACTTTGGATTATCTTTGGCACTCACTTAAATATCTTTTCCTTTTGTGTAACACAGAAAAGCCACTAGATGCTTATTCTGTTGAGTGAAGTGGCTGGGGAGTCAGTAGAATGTTACATTTAACCTCTTGTAGACCTGTGTTCAGATATGTGAACACATGTAAAATGCACCCTTACAAATTAATATTATATATTTAGGTAACAAGGAGATTTACTACATGTTTAAGACTTCCTGCATAATCTGCTTTATTTCCGCAAAATGCCATTTGTTTCATAATTTTATTATTTTCTATTCAAATAATACTGTCACCTTTCATCAACTTTTAAATTTAAATATCCAGCCCTGTAGGATAACGGTTAATCAAGAATTTCCTTATGGGTAGTGTAGAGTGAGCAAGCACATTGGCAATGTGCAACATTCATGAAGCTAACTTCAGTTCCTTAAAATTCAGATAGTCTTGGACCCTGTCCTTTTGTCCAGAATAAATTGTTTCACATGCTCCTGCTAGTGGAGATACAGTTGTATTAAATTAATATCTCAATCTGTGTTTATTACGGTAGACAAAATGTTTTATTAGAGATTAAAATGCATATTAAATGAGGAAATCATGGTACCTAGTAACATACTGACTAGCAGATGCTGTAAGGAAATGATGTCAGAGCAAGACTATGAACTGTATCAGCAGGATGTTGAAGAATGCTAGCCACTTTTGTGTCCAGGATGACAGAAGATGTGACTGCAACAGTATCTCTGTGCAGTCTGAAGCAGTTAACATCAGCAGGTGACCTATAAAATAAACTGATTACAAAACTGAATACCTTCTCAAATATGCAACTGACTGTGTTATTTGTAATGTCTAAGTTATTTAATTAAACAGCAGAAAAAATTTTTACTTGAACATGTAAGATTAAGTTGGGTTTCTCTAAATTGGGTACACTTATCATAAAGTAATGGAAAAAGTTGTAACATGTGGATTTGTTTGTGTACTCAATTGTTTTGTGTAAGCAAGGTATACTAACTTATTTAGCACTCATTACATGATTTCAAATAACGATGTTACTTAAATGAGAGGAAACATTTATGCAGTAACATAACATCTTACTGCAAAAATTATGGGGAAACTAGGAGGAAAGTACAAAATGAAAATGTGCACTATTTTGGCTCAGAAATGGTCATCACAATTTTTCTAAACTGTGCCATGATGTAAAGTTTTCGTATTCTGTTTTGCAATCATTATTTGACAATGAATTAGAAATTAGTTTTCTTTTGTTACAACATTGTTTACCTGTGCTAGTAATGACTGCGTGTGTCCACCCCCTGCTATAATATGTGCTTTGGGCTTCCAAACAGGTAATGGAAGCAAAGCTAATTCTCTGAGTCTTCTTGGTCAAGACCAGCAGCAACAGCAGCAACATCAACAGTCAAGGAGTGGCATGAACCAGCGACTATCAGGGGGCAGTAGTAGTGGTGGTGGAAGTGCAAATAGTGGTGGCGGCAGCTTGGTGGTGGTAAAACAGGAAGCAGTAACTGCAGGAGGAGGAAGTGGAAGTTCGTCTGTTGAAAATCTGGTGGCGGGCTTTGTAGATAGCACGACATTCCTCTCTGTGTCTCCAGTGCCCAGCAGCACAGTTGGGGCAGCACAGCACAGGCAACAACACCCTCCTGGACTCCCACCCTCACTCCCACCTCCTCGCCAAACAGTGGAGGAACCTACTGAGGGAGAACCAGTCACCACCGTCCACCCCAGTAAGAGACTTGACAAAGATGGTTTTTTAACTTCCCACTGGATGTGTGTAGAACAATTTTGTCATATTTGTTGTGATGAGATAATTCTGTGAAATGCTGAAAAATATTTTAGTTGTCCAAAATGATCCAAACTATCGTAGCCTTTGAAATGGTGCCTAATTATGGTAATTTACTCACTGGCTCTTAATATACTGTGAGGAGTAGACAGTAAACAATTGAACGTTTTCACCAGCAGAAATGTCAGCTTTTTTTTATACTGAATACCAGAAATGAATCACTACTGTTTTTCTCCTTATTTAATTATACATGTGATAGTTATGGAAATGTTTGTCACAGACTGCCTCTTACTATAATTATGACATTGTTTTAGAAATGTTTTGACACATTACAAACAAGGTTTGCATGAATATGCAGGCCTTTTAGAAAATGAGTTTCAGCAGTGTTTTCAGGTACGTCACAAACATTGGAATGCTAGAGGCTGTGTATAAATGTCAGGCTGCGAAAGGAACCTTACTAATAAATGGATAGTGATAATATTTTTTATTTCATACAAAATTAGTGTGCCTATTCATTTGTTATATCTTATGTAGTTGCTTGCACTGCATATAGACTATTTTTTTAAGATTTGACAAATGAGGAGTGTTTTGTTTTAAATATAAGACACACCTCACACTGCTTTAATAACCTCATCCAGACCACCAAATCAATTGCAACTCTATTTAGGAGTTCAAGTACCAGTGTGTGTCCTTGTAGTTACATAGTAGCCAATGCTGCTTGGTCCAGGGTCTTCACTGAGAAAATTATGACCATGGTGCATTCAGCTGGTAATGTAGAATCAGTCATGAGTGAAGTAGGATGAAGAAATTTTATTCACTCTTCTGAATTTGAAATCCAGGACCCATGAATTTTGGCAAATACCAGTTCAAATACAGTGTAATATTGCTATCTGCATCTTTGCACGTACTTGGGAGCAGAATTCCAATTTTTGTCACAGATGAAGACTTTTGGGAGTCATAAGATTCAAACATTGACCCTACACTGAGCAAGTTCAATTCATATCACATCATAACATCTCCAAGATAATTCTTCCATCTATGTCTAGGTCTCCAAAATGGGTGTTTGTTATATAGTTTGCTGTATTGGCCAGTCTTATAAATACAACCAGAAATTTGAAATTGACAAATCAGACACAAAACAATAAATTCATAATGTTTTGAATGCAATAAAAAGTCAAGATTATCAATGATTTCAATTTAACTTTCCTGTTTTTAACATGTTTCTGAGCAAAAAATATGACCAACAAGTGCATATACAGATATGTAAATTTATTGTATTATAAACAGCGTAGCTTCCTACATGTTTCAGCCACCTGTTGTGGCCATCTTCAGGGAGGTGTTTGTTGAAGGATACATTACACAGAAAATCAAAATAATTTAATTTGCAAATATAAAATGTTAAGTTTTAAATAACAATTTTGAAATCTATGTTAAAATAATGATAGAATTGCTTGTGCTGAGTTGCGTGTTGATATTCTGTGTATATGGTTACACCATTCGAGTGGAGGTGGTGATGCTGTGTCTGCTGGTTACACTGTACTCATGTAGGAGGCAATGTTGTTTATTATATGGTAAATTTACATATCTGTATATGCACTTGTTGGTTGCATTTCTCTTAATGAATCATCAGAGCATGGTCATGAATAATTTTAAAATATTTCTAAATGGTATGTAAACATATAAAAGAATAAATAGAACTGAAATTCAGACTACTCTTGTCAGACTACAACATATTTCTGTTGTGTTATGTGACAACTGCTGTCTTATAGAACTCTCCAATAATGTGCAATAAATTCAGATTTTCTTAATTTACGTACTGCAGGCCTGTGCTTTGATGAACATTTAATTAGTTATATCCTTGACATAAGACGAGGCTGACAGTGTGATACATTGTATTGAAGAATAAATTTAAAACACAAGTTTGGGGCAAATACATGACACCTAGTCTCCTCATTTACAGACCTTAAGCCCTATCAACATTTCGTTGTTAATGTTATATGTAGACATATGTTTCCACACCTTCCACCATTTCTTGTCCTGTTGAACATCAGTCTGAACACATCAAAGCATTGATTGCATTGATTTTTTTTATCAGCTAGTGATATGGGTGGGTGGCCATAAAAATGTTCACTTTCTTATAATTCTTACCAATTTTAAATCATTTTTATTACTTAGTGCTGTTTATTGGCTTAATGCTTCTTTACCAATTGCTGCATTCAACAAATCATAAGTATCCTCTGCAGTTTTCTCCATTTTGGAATAAGTCACACAGATGTGCTGCTCTATTAATAACAGTTTAAAATAAAGGTGTTTATTAAGTAACAAAGCACATTAGGACTAAATGTGAAATGGCAACAGGCTCAAGAATACACTTAATCATGCCCATGGGTATTAAATGATTTTAAAGGTAGAACTTTTTGAACATGCATTGTATGTACATTCATCAGTGTGAGAGACCAAGTTTCGACCACCACCTCCCCACCAAATAAAGAAAAACAAAATTTATATCACGTGATATTTATTTATTATCAAGTGCCACTTCAAATTGAAAGAAGAAGCACTATATAACACTGTGTGTAGATCTGGCTTTGGAAGAGGCTATGGTCCTGTTGTCAGACAGACTACAGAAGGACTGAAGTGCTACAAAATATTTCTTGAAAGAAATAAGTGTTTGTATTGTGCACGTAATGAAGTAATTATGCCACTCATTTGAGCAGAATTCTCCTTGTGTAGGTAAATACTGTTAATCTGCTCAAGAAATTCAGCAGCCTTTATGGAGATCAAATGTTCATTACTGTATTCACAAGCAACTGCTGCTGATCCCTTTCCTGACCCAGGTGAGTCCAGTCCCTACCCTCCAAACTTATTTCTTTAAGATCCATTTTATTGTCATCCACCCACATATATTAAAGTTTTCTAACAAGATTTTCCCTTTTAGTTTTCCAACAAACATTTTGTAGACATTTCTGATCTCTTCCATGCATGTTATGTGATGGCTGTCTTGTCCTCTCTGCTTTGAGCATTCTAGTAATATCTTTAATGGTACAGATTATGAAGCTTTTCTTTATGCAGTTGTATAGTGTCTCCTCTTACTTCATATGTAGGAAATATTTGTGTATTTGTATAATAAAAACCAACTTGATGCATTATTTATCCTCAGTTTATATCGTCAATTAACCTCTACATGTTTTGGGCATGTTTGTAGCCCATCATCTGGAGGTACACCGTCTGGTGGCCACCAGACATTCAACTAAAAAGCACAACATGTACCAATTGTTGTATATATACAGTACACCTCCTGATGATGGGCTACAAATATGCCCGAAACATGTAGAGATTGACTGAAAATTTAAACTGAGGATAAATAGTGTATCAAGTTGGTTTTTATTAAAGAGACATATCGAGATGCACAGTCAACAAAACATAAAAATGTAGCAAATATTGTAAGTTAATTTAAATTTTGTACAGTAACCCCTTGCCCAGTGTGGTTTAGCCCAGGATTGTTTTGATTTTATGTATGAGTGAATATATGGAAAAAAATTTCATATTCTGAAAAACTGTAATACTTGTGAACAGATGTGGGTGGCTACTCACCAAACCAGGCATCATCAGCCATGCAAGTGCTGTGTAAATCCTTATGTCCAAATCTGTATGTGTTGTAAGTGATTGTTTTTGTTGGGTGTCCACTAGCATCTGCATTAACTTAAACCTTATTTTTCCCATAAGAAGTTCATGCTTTGTGGTTTTACCCATTATCCTGTGATTACTCTCCATAAACCCACCTTTGGATGTGGAATTACTGCACCAAATATTCTGATGAAGGTGAAAAAAGCTACACTTCTGCTGCTGTTCATATAAGAGTTTATAATGTAGCACATTTCAGCACTTAATATGGAAATGTTTGTGAAGATATTTAGAACAGGTGTTTTTCTTTTTAGTATGACTCTTAAATTTTGCCATAGATGTGAATTTCAGTGTGACAAGTCTTCATTTTAACCCAATCATAATTTTTCAGATCCAGCACAAATATCAGAGCTGCTGAGCAAGACAATTGCAGATGCACATGCGAGAACGTGTCTTGTCACCACAGAGCACATACACGAAATGATGCGCAAGCCACAGGATCTCTCAAAACTCATCTACTACAAGAACATGGTCAGTCATGCTGTGATCTCAGTTTGAAATGGGGAATGAAGAACATTTCCTGCTATTCAATAAGTGTTATATTGGTTCTTGTCACATTTCTTTTAGATGAAATGGCATCATGCTTTTTGTTGTTAGATCTATGAGATCTGATGGTTATAAACTGGACCAAATATTATTGAATTATTTAGCAAAATACTGCAGGCAATGTCATTAATTATATGCTAATTGCCTGACAGCTTATTTATTTGCAAAAACATCTGTTCAAAGAGGTTAAATAGTTAAATATTATTTTTAATGATCAATGAGTTAAAAATGTTGTTGTCTGGTAATGATTATCAAAGTTATTTGTTAAGAATTTTCATATAAATTTATGATGTCATTGTTATCGCATCACTGGTATCAGGTTATAGTTGGTTCAGGCTATGAATAATCAGTTTTCAAAGCTGACTGCTCAGAACTAAGCTCCACTTTTGTGAGATATACCATGAGCCATATAATTTTAAAAATTTGTTCTTGTTTCAGAATTTAACTGTGTAAAATTTATAATCTTAACACTTTAATTGCTTCTCATTACCTGTGCATTATCATATGTGATGTCATAAATTTGGAAATACTGTCCAGTACTACTCATCCCTTTACACTCAGATCACCAGTAAAGATATGTAAAGCATTATTTAATTACTGTTTAGTCAACAAGTTCGGTTACTACCATTGTTCATATGCAAACCCAGATGGACCCATTTGGTATTATAAAACCAAACTACTTGAACATACAGATACTTACACACAATATTAATGCACTTGTACATGTTTCAGTGGTTGACTACCATCTTCAGGGAGCCACACAGATCTTTGAAACCTAATGAGTTATGATACAATTTGTAATGTTGATATACTTAATATCTCTATATATCGCTGCCTTGTTAAAATATATAGATATAAAATACAATGAGGTATGGTGTACATACTATAATACAATACACAGTATATTTCATGAAATATACTGTGTATTAAATATCACGTACACCAAATCTGTCTGTATTATATACACATATTTCAACAAGGCTGCAACATGAAACATATTTTGTGTTAATATTACATGTACCATATCTCTCTGTATTTTATAACCATATATTTTAACAAGACTGTGATATGTTATGACACTAAGTATTTTAACACTACAAATTTTAGCATAATTAATTAGTTAATATCAAAGGGGCTCCCTGATGATAGCGGTCCTCTGAAACATGTAGGAGTGGGTTAATGTTATGTATGTGTGTTGGTATGTGCAAATTGTTGGTGTTATAAAATGAATTTTATCAATGTGCATAACATGAACAATGTTAAAATATCCACAGGATCCAGTTTTATTAGCCACAAACACCTCACTGTATCTACATGTTCTCCATTTTACACCTTTCTAAAACAGACATTTCATAAAACACTGGCTGACAACTGCAAAAGACAGAGAGCTAATATTACGTATCTAACAGTACATAAAATCCCGTAGTATCTGTAACAGTAACAATAAAAAATTAATTTTACTGAAACTTATGTGGCAATTTTTAAATGAGCCAAATATTTGAGTGGTTTCATTAAAAGTATTATAATTAGAAAATGAAATTCTTTGTTTGATAAATTCATTTCTGAATAAGATGTCTGTTCTTAGTGACCAGTTTCTCACATTGTAGTCTGAGGGGTAGAATTTGTAAATAAGCTGTATTTCACCTTCCATTGCCCATTTCCTTCCATGCCATTCAGTAGCCCTTACAGGTTAGCAAAGCCACAGGCATCTTCTTTTTAAAGTTTTCCACTCGTGTAGGTGGGGATTTGTCTTGGAAGTGGGTTTGGCCAGTCGGGAGGCTTCTGTTTACACAGGACAACATAAATACAGGAAAGTGCAGACATACACCCATGCCTTGTGTGGGATTGAAACCCATTGTCCATTGTCCATGTGGCAGAACACAGTACATGCCATAGACTGGGTGGTCACCCACACTTTTAGAGCTACAAAAAAAGTGTTTTCACAAAATTGATTTGAAAAGGCTTCAGTAGTGACTAATTTCCTGCAGGCACTAGACAGACCATATCTAATAAGTGGGTAGGCTTGTTGTTTGGGGAAGGTGGGGAAATTGGGTCACATTTTGTAGCTCAAATGTGTCTGACATGATTCCTGATTTAAGTTGTAGCTATAAAATTTGAGGCATGACTTCTTTAAGAAAAAATAGGATTACAATGAGCTCATATATTTATTTTCCCATACCACTACATCATCTGTAAGTGACAGGGCATGTGAAGTGTTGCCACAAGAATTCAAACTTTGCCCATTCTTAATGGTTGGTCTTCATCTTGTATCATATGAGACATGCAAGACAGAATACATTTCTTAATGTCCCAGTTGCCTTAAGGCAGTTAAGTTTTTCAGTGAAAATGGTTTAAATAAGAAATGCCTCCATATAGCCACCACACAAATTGAAGAGGTTAGTGTCAGTGATGAATGTTACACTTACAACTTAATACGAGGTACATGTTGAACGAGGGCAGTTGTTAGTGTGTACTGTACACGATGTCCATGCTGGCAGGCACATGAGGAGCTTTGGCTGGAATGCGCCCAGAAGTTGACCACTGTCATCCAGCAGATTATCGAATTTGCAAAGATGGTGCCAGGCTTCATGAAACTGTCACAAGATGATCAGATTGTCTTACTGAAAGCAGGTGAGTGAAATAGAGCATGTATAAATCTTTTTACCAAAACATAGTAAATACAGCACATTACCAGCATTACCACAGCACCACCCAGTGTGGTTACTATGTTGTGGTTTTTTATTCCTGGCAAGGGCCAATACATTGAACTTGTCACCAAAGAATCCAGCCTGTCTCTGAGACCCCCTCAGTCTCCCATTCAGTGGGTACTGGGAGCTATTTCTGTGGGACTAAACTGGATGGGGAGTGAAGCTGACCACTTACTCCCTTTAGCACCAACTTAAGAATACTGGAGCTTCACCTCCACTCCTCCATATTCCATCATGGCGAAGACAGGGAAAACTTTACCTTTACCCATTTAGATGTCCATTTAGAAAACAAAGTGGTACTAACAGAAATTATCTACTAGCATTCAAATTTGTGAAAGTAAAAACACTGTGCAGCAAATGTAAAATAATAATAATAATAATAATAATAATAATAATAATAATAATAATAATAAAGGTTATTCCTCAGATTACTTTTAGAATGTGGTTTGAAAAGTGACTGTCCAGCCTATAAGAAATTGTTTTACTGTATGTTAATAATACATTACTTAATACACTTTGAATAGCTTTCAACTTAGTGTATATAGGAGATTAAATGTCACTGAATTCATAGTAGAGATATAAAAAATTCTGTTTGCAATTCAAATAATTTTCCTTAAAATTCATGTTGGTGGTATTGTTTGTAGGGAGCTTTGAGTTGGCAGTGCTGCGGATGAGCCGATACTTTGATCTCAGCCAGAACTGTGTGCTGTATGCTGACACATTGCTGCCCCAAGAAGCATTCTTCACTACAGAGACAGCAGAAATGAAGCTTGTTACATGTGTGTTTGAATTTGCTAAGGGAGTTGCAGAGCTGAAACTCACCGAAACTGAGCTTGCCCTCTATTCAGCATGTGTTTTGCTGTCTGCAGGTGTGTGTGGTATCTCCTTTATATGCTGTTTTGAATGATAAACTCTTATGCTGAGGAATGCCAAGGGGGCTTTCAATTGGGAAGATTAACTGTTGATAACATATTTTACTGTAAGAAAAATATTGGGAAAAGAACAGAATGTAGATGTACACAGGCTATTTATTGATTTTCAAGCAGCATATGACACAGTGTGTAGAAAGGAAATACAGAGTGAAATGTATAAAGTAGGTTTCCCCCAAAAGTTAGTTAAATTGTGCAGAATTTTAAATAATGAAATACATGCTAAGATTAAAATTGATAAAAATTTATCCCCTAAATTTAAAGTTAACAAAGGTTTGATACAAGGAGACCAAATGGCTCCTTTGCTGTTTAATACAGTGTTGGAAATTGCAATTAGAAGATCTAAAGCAGAAACTTGGGGAACTATATTTGACAAATTTAGTTAAATTGTGGCATATGCTGATGATGTGGTTATTATAGGAAGAAGGTTACAAGATCTAAATGAAGTATTTATATCACTGGTTGAACAAAGGAATAAGATGGTATTAGAAATGTATGAAAAGAAGACACAACATATGAGAGTATCAAGCAAGCTTTTCAAGGAAAATGAATGTGTAAAACTTTTTTCATATAATTTTGAAATAGTGGAGGACTATACATATCTTGGTGCTTCTAAATTAAAAATAAATTAAGGCCAGGGATTGAAAAGAGAAATACAGATGCAAATAGAATATATTCTGCACTTCTCCCACTTCTTAATAATCAACCAGTACTCAGAGCAGACGAAATAAAATTCTTAAGACATTAATAAGACCAGTGGCAACATACAGAGCATATTCTTGAATCCTGAATAAAAATATTGCAAAATAGCTGGCTGCTTTTGAAAGAAAAGTTTTAAGAAGAATGTGTGGGGGAATTAAAATAAACAAAATTTGGAAGAACTGATGCAATAAGGAATTCAGTTGTTTGAAATTTAGATATACTTCCATTTGTTAGAATAAGTTGAACTGGAATGGTCATGTTAAGAGAATGGATAGTACAAAGAAAGTAAGTCAAGTATTTAACAATAATCCTCAGAAAAGTTGACTAAGACGATGACCAGAAAACAGATGGTGGAACTGTTCAGAAACAGATGTTAATAGACACAGAACTAAAAACTGGACAAAGAGGTCATAAAATAGAGCCCACTGGGAGAAGTTCTTTCAGGAGGTGAAGGTCTGCAGTGGACTATTGCCATCTAAGAAGAAGAAAAAGAAGGTGGAGGAGGAGGAGAAGAAGAAGGATGATGATGATGATAATAATGATAATAATAATGATCTGTGTTGTACCTTCATGAGCTCCGAGGCACCAGACATTATGGTCAAGTGATTAACACTTGTTGTTTGTGTCCAGAGGTCCGAGGTTCAAACCCAGAAATTGACTACCCTGACTGAATTCTTCCATTGTTTTCTCAGTTTTATATCTGAGCTACTGACAGTGTCATTCAATAAACTGTCAAGTAAGTAAAAGTATGCTATAGGGTTCAGGTGAAGGTGTAAGACATAAGACTTACTGCAGTGTATGCATTGAAATTTAACACACTGTATTGCAGGGACAAAATCAGTTGCCATCTTCAGGCTTGCTTGGTCCCCACCACCACGTTCAAAAGATCAAAGA
>JGI20166J26741_10455560_pt1 | contig 15979 bp, 12 predicted proteins | sample TergutCu122P5_FD_26741 | JGI IMG/M metagenome (IMG submission 26741)
ACACTGAAGGACAGTAAAACTTCGAAACATGTATCTATTTTGTATCAGTTGTAAATAAATAGTTGCCACTATTAAAGTTCCAACCCTCGTATATATGAAAGGTAACGAATTGGGCACTTGCAAAAATGTAACTCAATACTTACTTTGGTTTATGAGTATCATCATTTAAGATTTGGTTGGGTGGTGGCGGAGGTGGCAACAGTTTGTTAGAGCTTACTCTACCAATGTTTCTTCTTCCACTCGGCATCACTAATGGGTCTACAGGTCTAGAAATGGTTCCTTTCTGTAAGAGAATATTGTTCCACAATGTGCTGAGAATTTCACATGTAATTCTTATGTCCTTTGCCCAAAAATGAGTCAGGAATATTTATATATTAACAGTCTATCTAATGGAACCATGAATGACAAATTCCCTTTCCTGTGAAAGAGGAGATAACATGATTATCAACAAATTTCCTCAGAAATTAAATGCAAATGTCTTATCATGGACACTCCAGAACATGTGTAGTTATGCTTTGGGAAATATTTACAAACACCATTTCAACAAACAGAAGGTGACTTTTGATACCCTTCATCCTCAACATCTGGTAATGTTAAAACCAACTCCCTGATTCCTTCATGTTTGCCAGAAAGAGCTGGAAAGATAGTTTATACTAAGCTACAATGGTGCATTACAAAGCCAAATAAATATTTTCCAACAAATTAAATCCATAAATTCTCAACTTGCTGAGGTTAAGAATGGGTACAGCTGTACTGCTACTCTCTCTATATGCCTTCATGGCATGATCAAGGACAACTTTACTACTTCATGACTGATGTTTGTCCATTTTCTAACTTATACAAAACAGTTGTAACTGAGGAAAAGATCCTACAATGTGGAAAATAAAACTGTCTTTAAACGAGTATGATATTGCATGATCTCAGGTTTCCACTGCAGTGTAAATGAGGTCTCCACTCTTCTGGGATGTTACAAAGCACTGATTGGTAGTTAGTTATCACCATTTCAGGACAGCATATCAGTTGCATCTCCTAGGACCAAGAAGTTCAGGCTGCAAGACTCTTGAAGATGGGGGGAGCAGGCTAAACCGAAATGTCCGCAACTAACTACCAAGCTGTGTAATGAACCAGAAGAGTGAAGACCTTCAGTACTGTATTAGTGCTCCCAAGTTACATGGTTGAGAGGAACTTTGCAACCAAATTATACATCATCATAATTCTGTGCCTACAAATCCCTAACATCAACAATGTCATCATGATGATGATGAACAGTTAGGATTTAGGCCAAATAAGACCTTTTCCTCTTGGTCTTGAAGATGCTGTTGGTCTTTCCATCTTTGTTTGGTGTCCCCAAATCATGATGTCAACTTGGATGATACAGGAAAGACAATCACAACACATGATATATTTTCATTCTTGCTGTGTTTTTCAATTTCTTTTGGTATTGCCTACAAATCAATTTCTCAAAAAAGTCATTAGTCAGACCTGTAAATTATTTCAAATATTATGCCAATGTCATGTAACTGAAAATATTATAAAAACTATCTGTGTACAGCTTCAAAGCTGCAGATGTGCCATGCTGCGAACCATAAGCTGTATTACACAGTCTAATGCTCCTGAAGATGGGCAAAATTGATGCCCGAAACACATCGAGCTAATTTGGATTTATCAATAAACCGTTATTGTTGCATCTAGTTGACTTTCTTCTTTACCATCATTTCCAGCAGATTATTCAGCGCAGCAAGAATTAACCTTTAAACAAGCAGGTTGGAATTTCAACTATTGCACACTCTTTATGTAAAACATGAGTATTATTTGAACACAAAAAGATAAAATTATGAAATAAATTAATTTTATGGAAAACAAAAGACGTTGTGCAGCATGCCCTCAAACTGCAGTTAATTCTCTTGTTACCTGAATATATCAAACTAATTTTTAGGGATCTTTTTTACATGCATATGCATATGCAAACATAGCTTGCTTAATGGTTAATTTCATGAGGGATACTGAGAGATATGTGCCTGCTGTATCAAGATAAGTGAAACACTTTCTTAGCGATGGCACAATTCAGAAGTTCTGGCTGAAAAAGTAGTGATGGTGGATTACTTGTAAGCAAAAGTCATGTCATTGCTGGGCTGCTGATGAGGAAGGTAGTCATGTTGCAAGCAGCATGAACCACATCATGATACAAATATACAATTTTGATTCACAAACTATGACCTCAGCGCACCAATGCCAATCAATTACATCAGAATGTTATTACACACACTGATGACCATCACTGGTGGACTAGACAAATAACAGCATCATAGGAGAATGAAGATATTAGTTTGTGATTTATGAGCTCCTCCTCATCTGTTATATGTATTCAAATAGCCAACAGTGAAAGACATGCATAGTACCTGTACAGAACATTTTCCTGAAGATGCAGCCCCGTTCTCAAATTAGAAACTCAGCATACCTTCATAATATTGATGAAATAAAGTGCAGACAACAAAGCAAACTTCTCTCCTTGTCCTAACACTAATGTGTGAAATTACAGTATTACCAATGTTACTGTTTGTATTGGCTTAATATAGTACACCAGCATAAGTGTGTTCCTATTGATTTAAACAGATGAATACAATAGCCACAATGATTATTCTGCATTCAAATAGCTTACAATTTGCAGTACAACAAACATGTTACTTCAAAGTTCCACCAAAAATAACTACATACATACTATGTCATTCTTTACATAGCAAACATGTGGCATTCACAGAACATCTGAATTAATTTGTACATATGACGGTTTGAGAAATTAGTTGTTCTATTAGCACCAAATCACAACACTGTGTAATTCAGCTGCAAATTTCCAGTCAACCATGTAACTTAGCAGCAATCTAAAAACTAGTTCTCATCACTATATTTTATGTTCTTTTCCTCAGTGAAATCTGCATCACGTAATTTAGAACGTAATGGGCATCCTTCTAAATTCTTACTGTTTGTAAGTTTTTGTTTGGTTTCACAATGCACTTCTCTGGCTTAGTTCACACAATATGGTGGGGGTTTTTTAAATCACATAAAAAAAAGTAATGGTAATTGTTCACCCTAAGACAAGGGATGAAAGCAGACAGGGAATAGAGATATAGCTCTCTTGTTTGTTTAACCTCAATGCCAGATGAAGGTGAGTGGCTAATGCCTTGCAGCAGCCACATTACCACCAAGAATGACCAGTACTCATTCAATAGGAGGCTGGGTGGGTCCCAGGGCCATTCTTGACGGGAGCAGTAAATGTTTCAAAATCACCAGAATTTGATGTGTAATGACTTTATACATTTCAGAAATGGTAAATGATTACAAATTTTTTTTAACAATTTTAAGACTGAAATTCATCTAACTTACATAAAAACTTAGTTCACACCTCACAGAGAAAACAATCTGTCCTGCTACAAAGCTCAATTAGTTAATGTCATTTGGGAAAACAGTAACTATGCACTGTGACATCCATACAACACAAATAAATAAACTGTGCAAACAAAATACACAGTTTTTTTAAATGTAACAGCAGGTGATACCCACAGCAGTTAAACAACAATACAAAATAATTTTAAGAAAAACATTAAATTTTCTCACGTATTCAGGGTGTAACTTCCACACTTCTACTTTCTTCCAGGTATTTGTTGATAATCACCTGGGTGACAAAACTGATAGTGACATTCCCAACTAGAGACAGGACATGTAAAATTTAATGTAAAAAGAACTAAACTGGAAAAACAAATTAACAAGTGCACTTGTAATACTCTTTCTCTGAAATCTATGAAGAGTTAAAATTATCAGTGCTTTGAATCATGTTTTAACATACCATACCCTAATAGCAACGCTAATATAATGCAATAACAAGACAAGCGATGTACATAAAATGTAACACTGACACGTGTTCATGTAACCACTGTTGCCATGAAAAAAACAAGTATTACATATTCTGAGTGTGTGTTTGTAGCCTTAGGTATCCAGCGTGCAATACACATGCACCATACCATTTTCTGCGGCCTGTCCGGTCTACCAGATTTTTCCACATTACCTCATAAATGGCAAGATTTGCAAAAAAAAAGTACTGAAAAGAAAATGTGTGTTTTGATTTTCTCTAAAACTTTTGTCTGAAACATTTCTCATTCTAAGAAAAATTAAGTGAGATATGATTATAAACGTATATTGGTCTTCATGTAAAGCACTCATTATTCGTGTCAGATTGTAATGAATCTTTAACTTTCTTGACAGAATTTTGAAAAATACTCAAATACCAAATTTCATTAAGATCTGGCCACAGCCAAGTTGTTCCATGAAGACAGATGTGCAGACATGACAAAACTAATTGTCATTTCTCACAATTCTGTGCACACGCCTAAACATTACTGACACTGGTAACATTGTACTGACTCAGCTTTTGGTATTAGGTCCACAAGATGGCCATCATAAAGATGTGAACACAAGAAACCATAGCAATCTGTACCGGGTAAAACCAAACTCCTGAATTTCAAAACATCAAAGCCTTCCTTCTACCCAATGCAATCTCTTCAACAGGCATCAACACAGCAACGAAGACTGGATCCGCCACTTATAAATGGAAATGAGAACACAATGTACATATCTTACATTAAGGAGACAAGTGAGCACATCCCCAGGCGATTAAAGAAATCATGCACATATATCATTCACAAACCAATCAACAACATAGCATGGCACATCATATCCTTCAAAGACAGCCAGTCCCAACTCAGAGGGCAGGTCTGTATGAGATCCCCTGCTCATGTGATAAAATTTACATTTGACAAACCAGCTGCCACATCTCCACTATGACCTCTTTGCACATCATATACATTGGGCTGAAGAGTCAGTCTTCAGTGGTACTCCATACTCTATGGAGACAAAATGCAGCAAGAACTTCATCTTAGCAGAAGTCACAGCCAATATACAGGCCTACCAACTATGTGTCATCAAGAAAGCCACAGAGATATGCAAACACCCTCAAAACATCTAACAGGGGGATGGACAGGGGCTACATACAGCCTGGCCCCACCTCTTCTCCCTCCTTCCCAACCCACACACCCCTTACCCAGTCCTCTAAGCAATCAACCAATGCATGCTACCCATACAGACTCTTATCACTAGGAAAAATTATCTTTGCCTCATTTTATGACCAATGGCTTTCAGAAAATCCAGTAACGACGTGCTTTTACATCCTCCTATTGCCTTAAATCTTTTACAACTCTTCCCCACCTTCCATCATAATCTAATCCCCTCCCCCATCCCTTCATGATCAGTAGGAAGGTCTACTGTTGGTTACAACCGCACTCCACCCACAAGCCATCCACTTCCACCTTACAAACTGGCCTCATAAACATCTCAAAGAGCACTGTGGTGTTCTTCATTAAGGCTGCAAGATGTATCCAAAAGCCCTTGTCAGTACAGCTCTTTGGGGAATCAATCCCCTGAACTGATACAACTCAATGATACATAGCTGCCCTGTGTAATTCACATGTATCTGGACACAAAGAAATCAGCCCAGACACGGGACATTCTAGGCCCTATTCTTAATTGGACAAGTGGCCTGTCCTTCAGCAACAGTTCTCTGCTTTATAAGCAGATCACTCGTCCTATAATAAACTATGGACCTGCACCCACGTCAGGAAGCTGCAGGTGGTGCAATCCAAGTGTGTTCACACACTGTGACTAACACCTTGGAATATTGGTAGCGAGAAAATTCACGAGGATTTCGAAGTTACGCCTGTGGCAGAAATCCTTAGCATCACCATGTTAAGACTCTCAAACAATACGGGAGAGCCGTATAAACAAAATCCCTGTCACAGTTATACCGCTTCCACGTGACAGCCAAACAATGATCCTCGTGTGCAAGTCAACCCTCTTAGCTTTTGGTTGGTTTTGTGCCCGTATTCTTTCACCCTAAACATGGTAACGTTCGCCGAAACGTCGGTAAATCTTGTTTCCAAGTGGCCTAATGTCGAAAGTCGGTTCAGCCAACCGAAAGAGATCGGCGGCAGCCCAAAGACCAGAACTGGCGATTTTGTTGGGCATAATCACACCCTACCTAAGAAACTGTTAACGCAATGCACACTAAATAGCAAGTGCTGTTGAATTTCAGGGCAGGAACGTCATAACACTATTCGTTATCCTATTCTGAACGTCTTCTCACCAAAGAAATACAGTTAAATGAAGCACAGTTCGCTTGGTTCCGTACGTCAATGTCAGTTTTACAAATGTTCCACTAGAAAAATGCGCTGACAAAAACATAACCGTACATCGAACATTAGTACGAACGAGGTGTATGTGTTTTATATTCACAACACCAAACAACATAATAATCCAAAAATTCCATCTTCCGCCAAAACTAAAGAACACTGCAAGAGACTACACCAGCCATTGTACGTATGTCTTCTTACAAGCTGCCAACTTTGTAATCAGAATGCGTACAAACGTCACAGTCTCGTCAAACAATACGGGCATTGCATATACACTTGAAACGGCAGTCTTCTTCGTATTAATTTATTTCACCAAAAGATGTTATTTTTTCAGCAACTATAAGAAACCAAAGTCGCTGGTAACGGAATTTTTTGCAAAATTAGTTTCCTGTGTGGATATAGGTAGAATAATACCTTTACTCACTTTTCTACTGCGAGATCAAACTTCCTCTGGTATTATACGAAAATGCTTTTGGAAGAAATGTGGCTCTATTGTGTAATTACATATCATTTTGAAATAAATATGTGGCCCATTTCTCTAAAGTTTGCATTTAAAAATCAGCACAAACGAAAAATGTGAATTCTCCAGGATATAAAATGACATCACGAACATGGAAAGACTATACTAATCTTTACCCTCATGTTTTCTGTTATGCTTTAGATGGACTCTTGAGAACCCGATTTAGTTAGGCACCAATCTTACTGCAGCCTGCTCACGTTGGTGGTGTACCTGAATGAATTAATTGTAATAAAGGTCGCAAAGCTTTACGATCATTTACAATTGGTGGCAGTACTGGTGGCCGACGTCCAGCAGCTGGATCCCGGGCGATTTTTCTTCGACGACTAACCGCATGTGAATTTAAAGGAAGCGTGTTACTCCACCACCGACGAACGCCCCATGCTGCTGCTACACTCAAAATTGCAGGAATTAACACACACATTGACACCATTCTGTTGTCATCTCCTGCAGCTTTGTCCCACGGATTCATTTTGACAACACTCCAGCATCACTCCGTGTCCTGTCCACGTTGAGCCACGATATTAAACAAACGAAAGAAATAAACACACAACTTTCTCATTGGTGCCAACAGTAACGAAGTTAACCACGGATCAGATGTGGTTCCAAATATCGTACCTGACACAGATCATCTAGTACCTGACTTCCATTGACCATTACACAAAAGTTACCCGGTTGTTAGACTCTGTACAAACAAATCTTATGTATTTATTCTTTGTTGTATGCTTTCTTCTGGGTAATTCCCCGGTGCCAGAATTTATATGCCTACGTTTCGGAACTGTCCGTTCCATCTTCATAGTTAGGTATAGGTGTGTACACACACCTACCTGCCAATGAATATGGTACAGAGTGTTCCGAAACGTCGGCATTTAAACTTCAGACGCCGGGGTATTACACAGAAGAAAGCATACAACATTCAGAACATGGTGAAAGTTTGAAATCATGAATATTTATTCTTTATTCACATTCCATTGATCCACACAAGGTTACAAACAAAACCCAATACACAGAATCGCTCAACATGTGACACACAATGTAACCAGACACCATATAGACCCACTACCACAATTGCATAACATTTTTAAACAACTATACCTGCTTACAAAGCAAGACATTTATTTTTCTGAATATTGCTTTCAAAACCAAAAGTCATTATTTATGTGTTTATCAGCATAAAAGATTACAAAAACTGAGAAATAGTTCTCAGTTGTGCAATCAGTGCCATATTTTTTTTTTGTCAGCGTTTGATTGGAAATTATACTAAAAAATTAACACCTAATGAAATATGTGTGAAATACTTCTAATAACAATTTATTCTTGAATGTATATTTTTTTTACAACTCCAACTAGTACACCACACTGACAACACATCACCTGTACTCTGGATTAAAACACATTAGTACTGCCTTAGTCATCACTCCACAAAGGCTAAACAATTTTTAACTCCCACAATTTTAATAATTATCCATTCTTAGCCTATATCTGTATTACTTGAGTAACTGTAGCCAACATTATATAATTTTAATTATTACGGAGTGGTGGTGTCAGTTCACCACAATAGTGTTCTTGTAATAGGAACATCACCCTGAAGAGGGCTGGAATATTGGCCAAAATATGTTGGTGAGAATAGCGTGAATAAAATATATCATAAATATTAAAGTGCATTTGTTGGTTATTTAGATATTTTTGGATATTAGAAACCTTTGAGGAGGTGGAATGGCATAGAGATTCTAAATTGTTTGCTCGCCTCACAAGACCTATTCTGAGCTAACATAGCAAGCTGTGTTCAATGAAACAGATAAAGGAACCAGCATGTATGGCATGTTTGAGATATCTAATTGTGCCAAACTATTTGGAAACTTCATGTGCATGGTAATCCCCTGATCTGTAAGGGAAGATTGGTGGGATCTTGTAGTTTACCATGGTTGTCTTGTTTTCTTATCTTGTCCAGTTTGCTACCACAGATATCTAGTGAGATACCTATTATCTTTCTCTTGATCTTCTTACAAAGCAGCTATTGTGGCAGTAATATCAACTTCCCTTTCTTAGTTTTAGGCCTTGTATGTTAAAATTTTTATTGCATATTTTTTATTATGTCATACAAAGCTTGATCCTAAGTGCATATGCACTAGTACATAATCAACAAAGTTCATCCAGGAATTGAAAGCAGCTTTCTCTTGGACCCTTCACGTGCTTTCCCATTCTTTCACTTGAGCACAGGACCAGATCAGACCCTAAACATATTCTGAATAGAAGATATAAACTCCAGAGAACTAGGTGTGTTGGAGCTTCATGCTACAGCTGCTTTTAAACCCAGACAACACAAAATGCAGTGCTTCTTTATGAATATACGTGAGGTCACTTATGTACTGTAGGAACTGTGGCATTCATTTAAGAATTTAGAAGTATAAATCACATCCTATATCCTCTCAGAATAAGGGATTTTTCATCCTCTGGTGCAACAGAGTACATTTTATAACAGTCTACTTCTTGACTGTTTCAAGAGTCTCTAGTAACAAATTTAACTTTGATATGGAAACAATTTGGATATCCCTGCACTATATATTAACCTCTATGTCACTGTCACTCATGCACAAATTACATACATTAGGTGTATCTGCAACCAATCAACCACGTAACTGCTGCAAGGCAATGCCAGAAGATTAATGCCAGATATTTTGTGTAATGAAAATTCAGTAGAACTGCAATACTTCAGGGCCTGGGGTGGCATAGTGGTTAAGGCACCGCGCTACTAGTCGGACAGTCCTGGGATCAATTCCCGGTGGTGTCACTGGATTTTTCAGTGACATATTCCTTCCAACCGTACCATGTCCCTGGGGTCAACTCAGCCCCTAGTGAAAATGAGTACCAGGAACATGTCCTGGGGGTAAAGGCAGCCGGTGTGTGAGGCTGACAACCTCACTACCTTCATCTGCCATATGTCATGGAAATCCAGGAGCCTAAACCTGGAACCCTCTGGGCCACACCGGGCCTGTTACGGGACGCCTTTACCTTTTACTGCAATACTTCACCACTATCACATGGTTTCACTGCATAGCCAATCTAGGCAATGTCCTGTAATTAACTATTGGCATTTGCTGGGGTATGACAGCTGGAGCAAGGTGCATATGTGGAGCAGCACTTTTCACACTGTATCTTGCTGAATCTCCAAGTCTCATTTATCAAATCGCATCACTCTCCTCACTGTGTTACACTGCTTCAAGCCCTCTGAATGGTCAGAGGCAGACTAATGTGTCTCCATAACATCAATTATCAATTAATGTTACTCATCAGCAGTTGCCATTGACTGACAGAAATGTGTGAAAACAATGCCAAATGTTCATATGACGTAGGTATTAAATTTTCATGCATGCCTTACGAAAAACATGACTATTATTATTTGAGCATAAATAGATAAAATTATTAAATGAATGTAATTTCGTGCAAAATACAACTGAGTATTCAGTATGTCTTAAAATGCAGTAAATTTCCTCGCTGCTTAAATACATACAATTAATTTCCAGGGGCTTGTTCCTACATCTTTAGAAGCCTAAAGATGCATCCTTACAAACATACTGTCCGCTAATGTCAATAACAAGTCTATGTCCTTATTCAGTTCTTTCAAAGCAATATATCAAAGTATGCAATGCAGTAGCTACCCACAGTGCACTGTAAGCTCACAGGCCCATAAATGTTGAAAAAGGTTGTATACTTACACCTATACAAACTGTTTAAAATGTTTGTTGACATACAGTCCACCCATTAGGGCGCAGCATGCAATGTCACACGGTGGAATGTGAAAAGTACAACTATAAAGAGAAGTCAAGTATTTATTTCCCACCAGAGCTTCAAGTAACACACTTTGCCCTTGCAAATTAACTACTACTACAGGCATTTGTACATAAACTTACAAGAATTACAATTACAATTTTTCTATGTTACAATTCATCTAAACAACTGCAGTAATAATATCTGTATATTTTTTAACCTTGCTAGCAATGCTCATATCAACATATTTGTCACCAATACTGACAATCATTCCTCCAATGATAGCTGGATCTACTTTTGTAGTCAGTAACAATTTCTCTCCCTGCTTCAGGAAGGATTTTAATGCAGTCTCCAGTTCAGTTTTTAAAGCTTCATCCAATGGCTGTAAGAAGTTAAAAACACAGCATGTACTAAGCACAGATATAAGACAAGACAGTTGAGGTGCTCTTACTGCTACAACTAATGCTGTAAGCTCAGTGGACATTTTGAGACTTTGCCCCCCCCCCCAACCCAAGGCATTATTGTCTGGGGAACAGGAAGGTGTATGATGCCACTGTGTGAGACAACAACAGCCTTAAGGTAAAGGGAATGACATCCTATCTAGGATCTGTTGGAGACAGGAATACTTTTATCACATGATAATGGAGCAGATCACAGCAAAGTTATACACAGAAGGGGATTAACCACAAGTGAGAAATATTCAGCGAAAATGTACCACTGGCAGGTGTATATAAGGTTACAGAAGAAGCAACAAGCATGGTGGGAAGATGTGGTTAAAGAAAACAACAAAAAAAGAAAAGAATGTAAAATGAATAAGGAAACCCCAATCCCAAGTCAACAGTGATCACCGCCTGGTAACTTCACAACATATGCAAAAATTGTCACACCTCACAAAAATGAAAACTTCCAACACAGACTCCATGCTCCAGATAGGGAAAAGTATTTAAAGTAAAATATATTGCACAGATGTGCCTACTGTCAACATACACAATAAACACAGACCTTGTTTTATGTCTGTTTATTGTACACTTTTTTGCTTTGATGCCCCTTCCTAATTTACACCACTTCTTAATTTATGACCTCTCATTTTTGGTTTAACACCCCCTGTCTGGCTGCATTCTATTATGCTAATGCCTTGTTTCTGATGGGAATATAATTTTTTATTTATCCTCACTTTTTCAGAACACCACTAGGGCATAACCCAAGGCCTTGGTTTAATCATGAAATGTAAAATATCAGTCTGCAGACATCAGGATCATGGCAAGATATGACCAGTAAGATCTGTCTCTTCAGTTCACTCATAGAAACAGGGTCACTCACATCAACATGCCTGTCTGTGAAGTGAAATAGTGACTGCAGATGACAAACATAACCACTTTGGTATTCACGTTTTAATTTTGCACTCACATTTACCATACATCGACACCAAGTGTATGGGGTTTTCTAGAGTGCTTCTTGCGTATTCAGAAAACAATCTTACAGACCTTTGCTGTAATGACTTCACATGGCACCTCACCACGATGGGCTGCCATTAGGGTTTGAAATACACTAATGATTCCATCCAGATTCTTGAGGCGACCATTCTCAGCCAGGAGCACTACGGAATACACAATTGAAATTAATATTGTAATACACATTGCAGTTGTTTGATTTTATAAAAAGGTAGGAAGTTCACCCTATAACATGCCATAAGGCACACAGGGAGGCATAGGTGTATAGCTCTACCCTCTCTTTAACGTTGGCAATAGATGGGATTGGGTGATCAATACCACACCCCAGCTGCTTTACTCCTGGGAACAGACTTGTTACCCAGCGCATAGGAGGCTGCATGGGCCTTGATACTGGTTTGGGCAGGTATGGAACATCTCCTTCCCCTTGGGGTTCAAACCCCAGACAATCCAGCCAGTAATGGGACCCTATACTAACACTATCTTGGCAGCCACTCTGATTCAGTAAGTCAATAAAAAAGAGAGGTCTGGAAAATCTCACCCCCATCAGGTTTCGAACCCCATACCGTCTAAGCCGAAATCAACTGGTCTACCGACTATGCTACCTAGCTGACACTTTGATCTTGTATTTGAATTGGACATTCAGAGGACCGTGCATCGCGATATATTCTTATACTAAAAGCCAATGAGATGCACTATTTCTCAAATTTACTTTGGTAAAGAACTCTACATGTTTCGGACAGATCTACTGTCTATCATCAGGAGTTTCAACACTGTATACACAGCAATAGGTATTTGTCACGCTAGTTATGTTGACTGTCTGCTAGTGAGGTCACTAGTGGATAGCCAACATAACTAGCGTGACAAATACCTATTGCTGTGTATACAGTGTTGAAACTCCTGATGATGGACAGCAGATCTGTCCAAAACATGTAGAGTTCTTTACCAAAATAAATTTGAGAAATAGTGCATCTCGTTGGCTTTTATTATAAGAACCTGATCTTGTAAGTAAATAAAATGAGGATACATTGTGACATCTGGTAGAATAAATATAAATTATGCACCAAGGGGGTGTGTAAAATATACATATCTCTCGTAAAGCACTATGGCAAATCATTGCAATTTAAATGTTACATCTACCATACAGGAAATGATGAATCAAAAATGAGGTTTGGTTATATTTAATCCAGTGTCAAACATCATCATCCTGGGACACTTCAGGTCATGGAGCACCTTCATGCCATCAACAGATATAAACCAAACAAGATGTAAAAGTAAGGTAACACCACAACAGCAGGAACTTGCTGCCATTTTAATGTATCTACAAGAATGTATATTTTCTTCAAGAGATAAGCATAATTTCTAATATGACTTGTGGGTTCTGAACACTGCAGTTCATCAGAATTGACAGCCACTAATCAGCCATAATTATTCTGGAATGTACACAGACAGAGAGAGCAAAAACCATGAAAAGTGTCAGTCAAGAAAGTCTGTCACCAGATATGACACGACTGCAAAAATATGTGAATTACTAAGATTTCAATCTGCCACACTTTGCACGTCCAAAAAGAGCTGAAGCACTACAAACATATACTTGCCCAGGAGATTTGAGGACTGAGAAGACAATGGAAATTTAGAAGCCACATGTTTCAGGCCTTCAACCTTCAGCTGACGCTTCAATGTTGGGTTATCGATAAACTCCCGAAGCTTCAGATCTGTTTTCAGTGTGTTCTGTAACATTTTCAAAAGTCAAGACTCTGCTCTGAAACCAAAGAAACATTACCTGAACCATTCATTCTACAATAAACCAAAGTCTAAGAACACTCAAATGCTAGAATTACAGCAACAGAATCCTGTTAAACCAGTGCCATAGTACATGATTTTCAAGTCACAAGGGATTCTGACCTTTGAAAGAAAGAAACTCAAATATTTATCACTATGTAAAATGTACATATTCATGATCCACCCTTCATTTACAGTGATTTTAATTTACTTCCTGCAAATGATCCCAAATGGTTCTTTTTACTGGATTTTACTGGGCTGGTGTGAAAGAAAAAAAAAACAATAAGCAAACTGAAGCTTTCAATAAAAAAAAAAACAAACTAAGCAATTTCAGAAGTTTCTTGCTACACTGGAAGGAATAATATTTACTTTCCACCTATTTCTTGGTCTCCTGTATTTCTTTTGCACTCTTACTTACTTATTTACTCCATGGAGTAGTCCTTCTTGAGAAGCTAACTGGTTCTGCAGATAGCCAAGAAATTCCCCGCATTTTTTGGAACCCAAAGGTTCATCACCGTACTCACAAGTGCATGCCACCTGTCCCTATCTTGAGCCAACTCCATCCAGTCCCCACAAGCCCCTCCCACTTCCTGAAGATCCATGTTAATATTATCCTCCCATCTACGTCTGGGTCTCCCCAGTGATCTCTTTCCCTCAGGTTTCCCCACCAGAACCCTCTGCACCCCTCTCCCCCCCCCCATACGTGCCACATGCCCCGCCCATCTCATTCTTCTTGATTTTACCACCTGCAATGCACTCTTCAAGTGAAATTTTTTATGATTTAGAAAATCTGTTAAATCTAATAACATATATCAGTCTTTACAAAGATGTAATGCTCATCATTCAACTTCAACTATACAAAGCCAGAAGACACAATCTTACAATATGATGACCATACACATATTGCTTAAACTTAGATGCTAATTACAATGACTGAATTAAAGAAAACATTACTATTATCAACTGTGTACAGTGAAACTTTTAGGCCATGGCACAGTAAGGACATCAGTCAATGTTAGGTCCATCATTTCAAAAGAATCATTTCTTCATTCACTGATATTTCAGCCTAGTGTTCTTACTTCAGCCAAAACAATATTTGAAAGTAAACCTGCAAATGCAGTCATAACTGATACCTTCCTTTCATGCCATATACTAGGGGGTGGCCACAATGTGGCTTTCACATGCAAAGAAGCAGTTTGTAAAAAATAATATTCATGTACTTTAGTGTATGTACCGTGCATCTTGTACAGTTTATTATCCAGACCAACAAATGCACAACATATATATTAATAATATTTTATATATCGTAAGCACTGCTACATGTTGCAATGCACCTGCGTCATCCTCAGGGAGTTTTAACCTCATGCTTTGCTGAAGTTGCAGTATTATTAAAATTAAAACTCGATAAAATTAGCAGAATAAAATGTTCATGTGATTATTGTTGAATGATAAATACAACCTGTAAAACAATAATTATAACATGTGAACATTTTAATCTACTAATTTTAATGATATGTAATTTTAGTACTTTTGTAACTTCAGCACAGCACAAGGTTAAGACCCCGCTGAAGATGATGCAGAGGCACTGAAACATTTGGGAGTGCTTATGATATATAAAATATTATTAATATATATGTTGTGCATTTGTTGGTCTGGATAATAAAATAATATTCATGTAGTTTACAAGCACAAAAGGCTGGCCTTGTATGAAAGGAAATTCATAACTAGCTGAAACTAACCCACCACAGCTGGATAAAGAAGAATAAGAAGCCTTCAAATAAGAAAAATGAATTTGTTTTAATAACACACGGTTCTTGCCCGAGGTGCTTCCTAAAATGTGACCCCTGCAGCCTGTCTAGCTTGCCAACCCTGTCACATACAAATCTAGCTATAGAAGATCTCAGTGACAGAAGCGCATATAATGGCCAGCACAGAAGCCCAGCTCACCATTACCCATGTGCATAAACAAAACTGCATGTGCACGCATGGGTGGAACTGGGGTGTATGAACGAGTGTTAGGCTTCAGGGTTTCTGCGCATAAACTAAAGTTCAGCTTTGGATTTGCATGTGTACAGACCAAGGTTACGCACTGAGTTTTGGTGTGTATGAACTACAGCTAGGCTTTGGCTCTGTATATACAGAGTGTCCCAGGAGGAATGTGCAATACTTCGGGAGAGTGTTCCTTATGTTAAACTATACCGATATAACCCAAAACACCTATATCCAAA
>JGI20166J26741_10456671_pt1 | contig 15977 bp, 13 predicted proteins | sample TergutCu122P5_FD_26741 | JGI IMG/M metagenome (IMG submission 26741)
AGAAATGAGTACCAGGTGTATTTCCTGGGGGTAAAGGCGGCCGGTGCGTAAGGCTGACAACCTTACCGCCATCCTGTGCCGTTGTCATGAAATCTGGGAATCTTAACTTCCTAGAACCCTCTGGGCCACCCCAGGCCTGTAATGGGACTGCTTTACCTTTACCAGTATTATTGAGAATCCCTTTCTTGTCTCCTACAGATTTTTATAGCACGTACCTCAAAAAAATTGCAAGTCATTCTTCAGGTGAAATCGCCCTCACGTAGATGGTGTTTTTTTTCGTATTTCCTCTCCCACCAACTGCGGCAGACGGTAGAACTGCTTTATGTTCATTCTAAAAAAATCCATGAAATTTTTCTCCATCCTCGAGCAGATCCGGACACAAGTGGCTAAATATTCCGAATTCTGGTCGCTTAATATTAATCGGGTGCACCCACATATTCCGTCTCTTAGGACGCCACCTCCTTCTCCACATAATCGCGTGCAAAACAAGCATGTTCTCCATCGCTGTGTACTTCTTTACTTGCGCGTTGTCCAAAGAGTACTAAAAACCCACTGGGAGTCGCGCACACTTGATTGGACTCAACTCGGTCGGTGTGAACACCCCTTGACTCTAGAGTCTGATTGGACTGGATTGGACTAGACTTGACTCTGTTGGTGTGTACGCACCCTTACACACACGTAAGGAACCTCCCTACAGGAAGTACATCTACATTACTAATCAGTCCTGTAACTCTTGTCCGCAATCCAAAAATACTTTCACTTTAAGAATCACCACCCCACGGAAGTAACTCGTACCTAAGCGGTAATGATAATGAGCAAAATAAATATTCCTTATAGTATATGCACTCATTACATCCTTAAGATGCTGTATTATATAGTAACTTCTACTCTGTTTTGAACTTTCCATGTACATCCCATTTCACATTTTCCTCAACCTGGAAAGTCTGTGTCTGGTATATAGGTAACATCCATACCATCAAACTTAATTTGTTGCTTCAGCGGAATTTTCTTTTGCTAATTATGAAAAGCTGCTGCTACTACCTTCTCAATATTTATCATATCACTGTGGTTGCACATTACACCAGTGTCAATGTACATTTGGGATACAATTACTTAAAGTTTTCAACAGTCCACTCTGACGGGTCTACTGACATTCAAATAATCTGAAGAATACATTAGACATCTGGTCAAATACCTGGAGGGAAGATGTTATGTAGACTGGTATTCCAGTTATGGAGTAACCCCATCTGGATATCAACACACCTACAACAGGGGACTGAGGAAAACATTATTTCTCAAATAAACATTGAGATAGTGACACAATGTGTAACCTGTGAGTAAAATCCACTAACCTGGACTGGGCAAGAAAGTAAATAGTGTGTATCAAACACTGGTGAAAAATGTAAAATGATAGTGAAACACATCCAATTAGTACAAGAAGAAAATGGTGGTACTAATAGGAATATTAAGGAGACGTAATTCAGGAAACCAAATTACAATATACAAAAATGTTAATACAATGGGTTTATACTGGGTCCTTAGTTTATCTAGTAAATAACATTGGTCACATCCTGTCAGCTATCTTATCACACAAAACTTGGTTGACTCAGTGAGCTGTCTACTGCCCATGTCACAGTCAGTCAGTCATCAGTCACATAATGGAAAAACATGCCCCACATTCATTCTGGCTAGCAAACAAGCCTGGTTTCACGTCAGTGGATAAATTCTTTTTCTTTCTTTCTTAGTCCAACCTCTTCTACCAACACAATGTAGGTGCAGGGTGTTATTGTTGCACATGATCACACTCAATGATACACATACACACTACGAAATTACTCTGGACGAAGGGCTGGTACGTCACAGACACTTCTACGTGACAACACACAACATTCATAACAGACAGCCAGCCATGCGTATGGTGGGATTCGAACCCGCAATCCTTGCAAACAAACGGCCGCAAACCTACACCTCAGGCCGCGTGGCGACCTCAGCGGATATATGATTTTACTAATTTACCATTTATACCTACCTGTATGACAAGTACTTATTTACATGCCTTTAAATCTGTATCACATTATTTCACAATACTTACATTACTCGAAAAATTGCTTTTAATACCAGTAATACTTGAATACAACTTTTAGACAATGACTAAACATGCCTTTAGTTAAACACATACTTGGACTTCATAAATACATTAATGTGAAACACGCGAACAGGGGGATACGACTGATAACTATGTAACTGTGAAAACCAGCTGAAGCAACACGACATGGAAAGACGGACAAGGCCACACATACATTAATTTCTCATCGCATCGACCCTGACGAACGAGAACAAGCAAGACTCCGAACGGCGGACTTCAATCTTTCTATGAAGCGGCTGTTAACCCAAGAGGGTTTTAACGCACAAGCGCGCCGAGAATACTGACACTATGTTGATCACGTTAAATTAAATTTTGGACGTTTATCACTCATTCAGCAGCCAGCAAATAAAACCAGTATGTATATAAAAAAATAAATTCTACCTTCTTCTTTGCTTTGTGCAGACGCCAAATACTTCTATCTTCCAGACCTCCTACGAACTCCCCAATATCGAAGGGAAAGTCCTTCGACGGATCACGTGAAAAAAAAGACCACATCACAACTCACACTCAAACTGCATTACTCCCTCTAAAACACGGGCAGAAGGAGAGAGGTCTTAATTTACAACACACTTCAACAAACACAGCTCATATACGCAACCACAGATCATAAATATGCACCATACATCTACCAATTGCACAGATTATCACTTGTCACGGAAATTGTCAGACTTGGGCACGTCTTCATTATCGCGCGCGCAGTGTGTGTATGTGTGATTAAACAGAAAGCCATTGGCAGTAATCTGTGCCCCTGAATGTATGACTGTGGCCCTTGACGTCCATGCCTCGTTTGCATTAATTGGGAATTCGTGGACCATTTAAGAGTTACATTCAGGTCTTTTAAGATATTCTAGTGTGAGACTGAACTTTCGTCAGCACTGCTACGAGAACTTAAAATCTCGTCGGTAAGAACGAGTTTAGTATTGACATTCAAGACAAGAACCTAATGCCAAGCGTAAGATAAACCAGTATATAAATACAAAAATATACGAGAAGAGAATAGGTGAGAAAGACAATGGGTTTAGTTAATTTAATCAAACCATCGTAAAGTAATTTCTCGTTGTGAAGCATATATTTCTTTATGTAGTCTGTTCGTGTTGGTAAACAGAGACCCCAACTTCGCTTCTTAAATAATAGATAATTGCGTACACCCTCTTCGTTTTCATTTGACATCATCCATTATTGTGAAATAAGATGATTGACAGTAATCCAACGGATAGTAGGGTTGCAAAATGTTGTACCTGTGACATTTGATCATACAGTCATGCAGGCAGCAAGCAAAAGTTATATGACGTCGTAAGCGTCGAAATGTTCGCAACACAGTACATGTTGATGCCAGAGAAACTGTACGAGGCTTAAACTTCGCGGCGTTAGGCTTGACGCTGTGGACATACCAAAAGCTAAGTGAGCTAAGGTCGGGCCTGCTCTCACAAGGCAGAGACTGACATCAGACCACCGTGTATACAATGTATATTGATGAAAAGTTAGAACATAGTAAATATGTACGGCAAAAAAAGTTGCAAATCTGTGTAATTTACACCAACTCAGACGTTTGACAGAGCACAGGGCCTTGACCGATTGTCAGCCGTAATGTGACTTTTCATTCTAACGGATAGCAGGATGACAGTAACAGTGGAACGAGTGCATGGGCTGTAAAAACGAATAACAGCTAATCAAATGCAGGCGGATGTCAGTGGTTTGGGATGCTGATGTTTACGCTGCTGGAGGGGTAATTTCTCAGCTAAGTTCGTAGGTAAAGTACTGTCTAGGAATTCCTACGTATCGATGTCCAGACACAAGAATTTGTACCTATCATATTTCAGAATCTGAGGATTTATCTGTCGTTGTTACTCCTGTATGAAATATAATCAATGAAAGTTACGATCTTCGTGTAGTTTTTAGGGGTGTTCGCGCTGTCTAGCACGGGGAACTGTACGGCAACCAAGTGCGAAGGTACGGGAATGCCTAGAAATATATACAGATAGACGATTTTTACAAAAGGTTGCGTTATAGATAATGCAAGCCTTTTTTTTAACTCCTGTGTGTGTGTAAAATATATCCTTGGAAGTTGTTTTCTTCTTACATTGCGTTAAAGTAGTCTGTTCCAATGCTTTAATGTGTCACACATTCGAATAACGGTCTTATTTGGCTCATAAGTGATTAATACCATATCTTTAAAATGTGCACATAATGACAAGCCAGACTGCAACCTTGAAATGATGAAAGCTAGGCATGTAAAAGTCATAATAGTACAACTGTTACTTTTCAAGGTCTGTGTCTTACCTGCCTTCCTGTAAGAGTGACAGTATACCGCTATTCTCTTGCAGACACCAAGATGGCACAAAGTGCTCCTCTGATCTTACGCCTTGTTGCATCGTCCATCACTGCTGTGAACCGAGCAGGAAAAATCATTAGAGATATTATGAGCCAGGGAGACCTGGGAATTGTGGAGAAGGTAAGACTGCCTTCATTGGTAGAAACAACCCACATATACAGTTTCACTGCCTGAATATTGCCAGTATTGAAGCAATGCATCATGTTACGTTTGTGACAATTACAAAACCAGTAACAGGTAATGATGTTACAGGTAACATGAGTGAATGAATGCACGTAATAGCAATTGCTTTCTTCTCTTTGACACTGTAATTAGGTACAAAGTTTTTGGGACAACATGCTCTTTCATAATCTTATTAGACAAGTGTAACATTTTGGAAATATTGTAGTGGTGTCCCAAACTCGGAGATCCTGGGTTCCATCCCCGAGTAAAGGCCACTGACTAGGGAGAGTGGGCCTTGCTGATTAAGAGTTATAGCTCACAACGAATCTCCGCTGTTGTCTTGATGATGAACTTTATTTGGTGAATAAAATGAATAGTAAGTAAAGGTGAGCACAGGAGAGAATAATTTCTAAGTGACCCTCACAATAGCGATGTTGACTTGGTCATGGTTATCCAAAGAGTCCCCGAGAAATTAGCAGACACCTGCACTAAATGCTAAGGGGTCTGCTATGTGTCATCCTTCTGCTACCCTCGCCTTGTACAAAAAAACACAAAACACAAGGGTTATATCGTCCTAGGTTGTTGCAACCCAAAGAATCATAATGTGCATTCCTGGCAGTCTGGTCTGGGGAGCGCAACTTGTGGTCAGCGGGCCATTAAAAGCCCCTGGATGCTACAATATCGGTTTTATGAAAATTTATAGTTGTTTCTTTGCTATAAAAATTTGTTTCATTACAACCACAAAACAAAGATCAGCCCAATGAAATGTTGACATACGAATGTTGAACTGTGTAATCACATGATCCAACTTGTGCCCTCTTGGTAGTGATGCCAATTGCTGCACAGTAATGTCACTCTGGTTGTTTCATTGTCAGAACTTGTAAAGCACTTATGAGTTGCTCAGGTTTCATGTTCCTAATCTATGGAATGAGGAATAAGGAACATTGGCAGCTTGATTAATGCTGCATTCATTTACTTGGTGCTTTTTGTTTTGTAGGGTAAGGATGACTTGCAGACAGAAGCTGATCGTTCAGCTCAAAGGTGCATTGTGACATCACTGTCACGCCAGTTCCCAACTGTAACCATTATTGGGGAGGAAGGTCTATCTAACTGTGAGGTTCCATCGGACTGGGTGGTGACAGATAGTGATCCAGAGATTCTGCAGCTTTCATGCCCAGAGGAGCTGCTAAATGTGCAGGACAATGAGGTGTGTGGTCTCACACTGTCTCTGTAGCTGAAACTGGATCTTTGAGCAAGTAGTAAAGCTTCTCATTTGTATTTGGGAGATGCCTTCCTCCAATTTTGGCTGTAACATTCACCATTCTGATTGACATTTTTCACAGTTCTGCTCAAGCTTTCTGAACAAGTGCATCATATTAGGCTGTGACTGTTCCTTCTAGTATACATTCCAAATCCTATTCTCTTATCATGCCATGTGATGATGTGTGCTATGTAGTCCAAGCTACATACTTAACTTACTTACTTATTTACATACTTACTCCATGGAGCAGAGTCCTTCTTGAGAAGCTAACCAGTTTTTGGCTAGTCAAGAAATTCTCCGCATTTTATGGAACTCAAAGATTCATTACCACATTAATAAGTGCCCACCACTTGACCCTATCCTGAGCCAGCTTGATCCAATTCATACCCCCACATCCCACTTCCTGAAGATCCATCTTAATATTATCCTCCCATCTACGTGTGGGTCTCCCAAGTGGTCTATTTCCCTCAGGTTTCTCCAGTTGAACCCTGTTTATGCCTCATCCAAGCTACTGATGTGTTGTTAAACAAATCATAAATAAATAGTGATTTGTTTGTATTGTGTGTACATACATACACACATCTGCAACCAAACAGGCAAATCATTGCTTTTCCTTTCTCACATGCTGTTTCCTGTTGCAGGTGGTGATCTGGGTCGATCCCCTGGATGGAACTTCAGAGTATACTCAGGGTATGGCATATGACATGAATCAGTATGCTGCTGGCATCCCTGGAGCCATTGCTTATACTGACATTGTGATGTTTCAGGATTGCTGGACCATGTGACTGTATTGATAGGCATTGCTGTGGGTGACAGTGCAGTTGCTGGTGTGATACACCAACCATACTACAACTACGAGACAGCCATTGGTGATGACATGGGACGCACACTGTGGGGAGTCACTGGAATTGGTGTTGGAGGTTTTGAGCCATGTTCGCCCCCAGAAGGCAAGAGAATCATAACCACCACAAGGTCTCACTCAAACGCATTGGTTCAGGCTGCCCTTGATGCATTACAGCCTGATGAAATCCTGAGAGCAGGGGGTGCAGGACACAAGGTACAGCACTGGCAGACTTATCACTGTGTGCATTGCTTATTGTTATTGCCACCGGGTGTTAACCACTGCCACCGGGTGTTAACCCAATTGCAGTCGACAAATATATCTATCTATCTATATAAAGGTGGGCTGAATATATGCCTTATGCATGTTGCATGTGTGGTCTGGGATAGCTTAATTGGTGTAGCGACTCTCTATGGGCTTGACGGTCCAGGGATCGAATCCCAGTTGGGGTGAGATTTTCCGCGTCCATCCAGGCCAGCCGTGGGGTCCACTCAGCCTCCTGTACATTGGGTACCGGGTCTTTCCCGGTGGTAAAGCAGCCAGGGCATGGCACTGACCACCCACCCCATCTAGCGCTGAGGTTAAGGAAAGAGTAGAGCAACACTTCCACTCCCCCTTTAGGCCTTTGTGACCTTTTCTAGGGTGAACTTTACCTTTATGCATGTTGCATGTAATTGTTGATGTAAGCTTTGCTGCTGACAGCACCATTGATCCTTTGAAGATGAAACAAATCTATCTCATACAAGGATTTGGTGTGTACCATGCAGTAAACATTCCACCTTGGTTATACAAAACCATTCTGTTAATGTTGCATAAGGCAGAAGTTACTGTTTGTTGTGAGATCCATACGAAGCACATAAATGCGCTGTGAGCACCATATAGAATTTTTAATATTAAAAACCTGTTGTTATGTTAAGTGACTGCTAGGCTCAAAAAGGTTAAATACCTAACCAAAAATTATATAATTATTGTAAGTAATAACATGCGTTGCTTTTAAGTGGGTCCCCATCATCAGGGTTTACATGTGCTCAGGTTGTGGATGGAGGAGAAGGCCTGCAAGTCTGGAGGGTAGTTGTAAATATAGTGAAGCCTATATCCGTTGTTCTTGTGTGCATTGTTTTTGTACAGTTACCATTCATTACTTACTGTCTCAAAAAGTGGACCGTATTTGCAGCTCATCTGGTGAAATGATTTGAAAATGAAGTTGCTTATGTTCAATGAAAATCAGCTATACTTTTGGCATAAATGTCATCTCTTCATCATCAGATCTTCATTTTATAATAGAATCTTTCCATGAAAAGCATTTACTTTCATGTAATCCCAGACAGTATAGATGTGAACACCCATTGTGTTTTGTGTTTTTGGGCATAACAAATTAAGAGACTTTCCTTCTGTGTGTGTGTGTAGGTGTTGCTGCTCATGGAGGGAAAGGCACATGCTTATGTATTCGCTAGTGCTGGCTGCAAGCGATGGGACACATGTGCTCCTGAAGCAGTTCTGGTTGCTGTGGGAGGTCGTCTCACTGATCTGCATGGAAACCAATACTGCTATAACAAAAACACGCCTCACCAGAATGCAGGCGGTGTTCTTGCCACAGCAAAGGGGGAGGACCATGGCTGGTACCTGAAGAACTTGCCTGATGCTGTTCGTCAGAGCCTCGTCTAAATTGGATTTATAGGTGTAAGATCTTCATGTTTGCTGTACTCCAAAAATTATTTCAATTGGCATTTGCCTGGGTGAGAAGCAGCAGTTCTCCATTCCCAATTATTGTGCCAAAAATTTATTGTGAGTACAATTTATGGATTATGTTGAATTGCCTGGTGGCACAGTATGAACATAACTTTCCCTTGAAATCATCTGTCCTGGGAAATGTACTGATCATGGTATACTGAACATTGCTTTCAATTGCACAGTTTGTATAATCTTGAATAATAGGATAAAGTGGAAAGCAGTAAACTTTCTTGAGGGTAGTATAACAGTATACACAGGAGGGGCTGAGGAAAGAGAGTGAAAACCTCAGTAAAGAGCATTTACTGAGATATTGTGTGTGCAGTGTGACATCTCTCTCTGTGTAGAAGATAACTTATTCATACATTTACCTATGTAGGGGATGTGATCGCTGGTGTCAGCAGTGTGAGACATCTTCCTATGTAGAAGATAAGAGCATTTACTTAGATATTGGTGTGAGCAATGTGAGAGACATGCTTAGCTCCCTTTGTAGATGATCAAGACACTCAACTGAAGTGGTGAAGGTGTAAAGTGTCTTATCTCCATGCAAATATAGAAAGATCACATGCTGAGATACTGTTCAGAGCACTGACACATGTTCCTCTGTAGAAGATTAGTGCACTTACTCAGATTTCAGGAATCTCAGCTCCCAGAACAGAAGAAATTACCAAAATTGTATGATTGTACCACCACATATGCTCTCTGATATAGTGGAATATTATTATTTAAAAGCACTTTACTTTTCTATTTTTGTAGGATCTATAATCTTCACAGTAGTATTGTCATGAGCAGTCACTACACAAAGAGCACGTTGTACTGCACCACGAACCATCAACCAGGCACGTAATTTTTTCATTCACTCATGTATCCCAGCCCATGAACAAATGGCTCCTGTGGCTTGAAAGGCAACTGTCCTAGACCGTAGCATATTGCAGGGTGTTTATTACGGCACTGATAACTGAGACTGGTGGTGATGGTGGTGGTAGTGGTGGTGGTGTTTCAGTATCCCCTGAGGCACCATCTGGTTTACAAAATGTCGCACTGCTGGAAGTTGTGACACCGGCCTTTCCAATGACAATAGCGCTGAAGTGCTTGAAGACAGTAGTGGGGTCAGCAGTTACAGAACTGTTCTAGATGATTCTACATCTGCTGCCACCTGGTTAGGCTGCTGGCATTCAGGTCAGTTAGATCTGTGTTAGGAATTTGGGTCGTAAGTTCTTCAGTAAGGAAATGCCCTGGTTACTAGTAACTGAGATTGTGGAGATTTTTAAGAGCATAGTTAGTGCTCATGGATGCAGAAAGGTGTCAGTTTGTGATAGAGGTGTAGAGAGTTCCTTGTAAATAATTTTATTGCATAGTGCTCTATTGAAGTGATATTTCATACATTTAATTGAAACCACTCTTCAGTTCATGATAGAAGTGTAGAGAGCTCATACCAAATAACAGTCTTGTTGGCTGATGCTCTTTGAGGCAGTATTTCATAGAATTGTAGCAGCTTCCTGTAAACTTCCAAAATATTGGCCAGAAGGTGGTATGAAACTCCAATTTTATTTATCAATGGAGACATAGTTTTGTATTTGTTTTGAATGTCCAAATGATTGTAAGTATCACATGGATCCTGCAGTTGCCCCTTGGAAATTTGTTCCATTATTACCTCAGAATATTTGAGTAGGTTTCTGTTGGGCAGTTAATCATCTTAGTGAGTGCTGCAAAGAAGGTGTCTGCGTTAGGACTGGTGACCACTTTAATCTTAGCAGTCTTGGTACTTGTTGCTCCCAAGTCACAGAGTGACTGGCCTGGCATACTCCACACCTGTGGTCTAAAGTTCAGCCATGAGTTGCTGCGGTGCTGGAGCTCTGAAACAGTAGCATGCTAGGTGCTGTTGTGTAGTGAACTTCACCATCCCCTTGATAACTGGGTCCAAAATCATTGTTGTGTTGATAAAACTAACCACTGGTCAGGCCCAGCATGAAATGGTGTGAAGTGCTGTGAGGTGACACTCATGTAAAATTATGTTTTGTAGGTAGGATTAATGGACAAAAGGCTGCAGAAGGTTAAACTAATTGTTGTAGACATCCACCCTTACTTAAGCAAGGCATTAAGCGTTTCAGTTAACTCTGGCGAGAGACTTTCTTGCCTGTATTAAGATCTTACATCTGCCTTTCATTTGATACGTATTGTACACTCTGTGCAACAAAAATCAAATGCCAGAAATTTTCTGAGTCACAAACTAGAATTAATGTAAGCATACAGCTGCTATCATAATTCCAAAATCCATATCTTCCATATATGACTGTGTTTGGCTTTTGTTTGCCTTCCATTCCTTACAGTTTTTCACCTTGGTTATCTCTCATTGAAAAACATGATTACAGGTGTCTAATTTGTAGACAGACATGAATCAATATGCATTGATTTTCTGAGATGTGTGACTGTAGATCTTGTTGCATTGTGTTGGTGAAGGATATAATGCAATGAAATGTAGATACTACTTGTAGCTGAGCAGACTAGGCAGCTAGCGTTCTTCAACAATCAGATATTCTAGTTTGAGTCTTGGTGTCGGCAGAAGTTGTTTGTGATATTTGTGCATGTTGTATGTGAACAAATACTGGTTTAAACAGTGCACTTACATTATGCAACTGTGTGTTTTGAAAGATACTTTTGGTGTATTGTTGAGGCTAGAAGTGCAAGTGATGCTGACATTTCTGTTATTTGGGCTGTTTTCAAGGCTTGACATCTTTAATATGATGTCCATAACCCCTGAGCTTTAACTGCAGATTGCATTCTTATCAGCATGCACTCAGTTAGGAATCAAACACAATGCTGAGAAAAAGCAACTTTGTCGCTTTTTGAGTTTACATGACCTTCATTGTGGGATCTCATAAGTTACACATCAGTGTAGCTGCTATTTATGCAACAGACAGTTGGGAAGGGTTTTGTACTTGGTCACCTTGTGTATGGTTGCTTTTTATTATCTATGTCTAAAAGTGCCATGGTATGTTACAGGCCACTGTACTGGGTAGGATGATGTAACATTGCTCCATGCCTGCTGTAGGGCATTGGTTAGGAAGCTGACACTATTCCTTCTTGATTCTTATCACTGTAGCTCACAATAGATTTATTCATAAGAATGTCATCACTTTTTAGTGGAGGCAGGATTACGCGCAAATGCGGCAGGTGGATGCTGTGATGTACCATAGTCCAACCAAGAGCATGGCTACAGAAATACCTGGCAGACGTGCTAGTTGGGAGGCACCGAGGAAAAATTGTATGACCTGTATCAGGCAGAGCTCAGGATGCTGTGTTAGTAGCAAAAGCCCAAAATTGCCTTTTATCAGTGCTATTAGTGCAAGAGAGCTTAAGGCAACTAGTGATGTGCCTGGGCAGAAAGATGTGGTTATTTTGACACAAAGAAGCAGGTCTCAGAATATATCATGTTGTGGTGAAGGACCTGCTTACCCATGAACATATACTTTACCACCTAGCATTTGCTGAGAGCGAGGGTCATGGTGGGGCAGTTGTTAACGTACTGCGTTACAAACCGGACGGTCACTGGTTTGATTGCCACTGGTGTCACTGACATAATCCTTCTGATCGCACTATGGACCTGGGGTCAACTCAGCCTCTAACAGAAATGAGTACCAGGAACATTTCCTGGGGGTAAAGGTGGCTGGTGCATAAGGCTGACAACCTTGCCATCATCCTGTGCTGTTGTCATGAAATCTGGGAACCTTAACTTCCTAGAACCCTCTGGGTCACTCTAAGCTTGTAATGGGACTGCTTTATCTTTTATTTGCTGAGAGCAATGTAGATAGGCAATGGAATGGTCATATTCGCTGATTATTCTGCATTTAGCTCAGTAAATGGTGGGCTGATTTTAATTTACAGAGCAAGGAGAGAGCATTTTAACTCTCAGTATATGTTGCCCCATCGACACTGGAGTCACTTGTCCACTGTTGGGGCTGTATGTCCAATGAGGTGGCTGAAGTGATTCATCATATAGCAGGCACCATGACACTCTTCAGTATAAGCACATTTTGAAGAATGTAATTATGCCTGCTGTAAGACTGCTTTAAACAAACAGAGTAATCCAGTCCCAACTTGACCACTCCTCGATTCATGATTCATATATAGTTCAAGAACAGCTATGCTGCTGGCTGGTGTCAGACTCGTTGACTGGCCAATGTGAGCACCTGACATGAACCCCATCAAGAATATGTGGATGGAGGTGAATAAAACTATGCAGGACATCTGGCCGATCCTTCCAGTTACAAACAGTGATGCTCTGTGGACCCTTGTGTCAGATGCCAGGTATGAAGTTGCTACATCTCACTGTTATGTTTCATCCGTATTTGAGTTGTCTGTCTTCAGTAACATTCAAAGGTGACCCCTTTAACATTTTAAAGCCTAACAGTAAATTTACCTACCACCAGGTGGTGTTCACATTGCATTTATGTGTTTCATATGGATCTCAGAACAAACAGCAACTTTTAACTTATACAGCATTAATGGATTGCTTTTTATAACCAAAGCAGTGTGTGTTTACTGTGTGGTATGGACTGAATCATTATATAAAACTGATGCTTTTCATCTTTAAAGGTTAAACAGAAGGCAAATAAACAATTAATCATGGAAAAATAAGAGAAATTTGTGTCTTTCATTAATAGATAACTGCAAGGAATAACTGTAATTAATGTAAGGCAGTGGAAGTCCATACACAGACAGATATGTGTAAGTTATGAATGACTGGAATTATGATGAGAGCTGTATGGGTTACATCACTTCCAGTTTGGGACTGAAAATTTTAGGCACTAGATTTTTGTTGCACATGATACAATTACTGTATCTAGTTCCTTATCTGTGAGTGATAAGTGATGCCTCCATTTCACAGGCTGGAATTCTACTGGAAGCACTGACACCCTAATGAGACAGGTAGCTTGGAGAAGCTTTTAAGTGAATGTTCATTGTTTCCAGCTTGACTAAATAAGTTCTTTTGACTTCCAAGAGTGTGCTTGTAGCAGAATCTCTTAACCAACATGTGAACTACATGGTGTAGAGAGATACAGGTGGGGGATGGTGTTTTATTTAAGGTTGCTGTCAGTTGCTAAGGTTGGTTTCAGAATTGATGGTCGATGAATGGAATGGAGCATCAGTAGAATGATACTGATGGGAAATTAAAATATTCCAAGAGAAACCTGATTCAGTACCACTTTGTTCACCACAAATCCCACACAAACTGGCCTGTGATTATAAAACAGCAGCAGCTGAACCCTAGCTAGTTAGATAATGAGTCATTATTTGCTTGTTAGGAGAAGGGATTAAGATTCAAGTATTATAGCTTGGTACTCTGAATTTCTAGGTATATAGCGTCATATCAGAGGATATTGTAGTGGCACCATCTTTACAGTGAGGCAGTCTAAGAATAACCTGTTCTAGGATTGCTTGGCCCTGAAGATGATGGCACTACGATGTTTTGAAATATCAGTAACTAGTTACCAATTATCATGCCATAACAAGAAGACTTGAATCTTCAGTGGCCCTGCTGTAAGAACCTCATATGGGGTGAAGGGAATTACGTTATTAGCTGTCATTTTCTTGGAGGGACTTGTGGGAACTGCAAAGAGCTCAGATGAACAGAATTTATGGCCTGAGACACAATTGCAGGACGTCACTGGTTTGGTACAAGAGAGGGACCACTGTGCTCCTCTGTTCAACACTTGCTACATTTTATCCAGAATTCTGGAATGGTGCTTACTGCGAGTCACTACCCCAGTGAATGGACAGCACTGTCTTTGTGGTGCCCTTCCACTACAGGCAGTGCTGAAACAGTTGTTTTAATTTTTGTTTGTGTGCATGTGCATTGATGAGAGAGAGTTCACTGACGCTGAAAACGCACAACATGCCTGCCACATATTGTGGGGGTCTGAGGTATATTTGATAAAAGATAGATTGGTATTTTTTATCCTCATTATTGTGACATATTATGACATTCCATCGTGTAAGTTTACAACTCTTTACATCATTCATATGTTATACATTCACCATGCATAAGTCTTACCCAGGTGTACAAACATTTGAATGTTTCCCATTTGTGTTATCAGGTGGCAACCTAGCATTATGATATGTGTTGAAGTGGCTAGTTTTATGTTTGTGAGTGAGTCACAAAGTATCAAGAATGTATCGTTAAAACAATACAATATTATTTGAGTCTGTACAGTGGCATCATTTTTTCCACAAAATCATTCTTATTTTCAGTGCATGTAGTCCACTGGGCTACAAGTTTCTGTATGTCTTCATGGGGGGGAAGGTTTTTTTGATTGGCTGACCAGCTATGCATGTACTGCTTCTTGCAAATGTTGATCACTGGTGAAGTATACTCTTAAGATACCTGTTGATCACTGGTGAAATATACTCTTAAGATGCCTTTGAATTGAACCAAAGCCACTGTAATTCAAGGGAAGCAGCTGAGGACTATACAGATGATACTTTTGACACCATGAAATTTAATTTCTGGAGGATGTCAGCAGTTTGGATGGCATTATGCACACAGATGTGTAACAGTGCAACACCATTTGGCTCAATTCCTCAATGTTTTGTTCGAATTGCTGTTCTCAAGCAGTTCTGAAGCATCTCACTGTCATTGACACTATTGATGACATGCTGGTGGCCATTTTTGAACATGGTAAGCTCTTCAAAAGCACTACTCTCCAGCAAGACACTGTTCCCATATTGTGCTGAAGGTGTACAACTGATTACTGCCACTAATACATCTTCAGCCTACAGGAAGCTGGTCACTGTTTTTTTTTTTGGTGCAAATGTAAAACAGGGTGGACATTTTTATCCTTTGCTACTGTGGTGGAGTTGCTAAGACCCCAGCCTAGGTATTTTTTACATGGTAATGAGATGGCTTGGCTCATGTGTAACAGTTCAGCTCTTTGAGCAGGGCAGATGCTGTTCCTCTAGCTGGGGTTTCTCAAACCACACCACAGTACTGGTATTGGGAGTTTCCAGGTTTGTTAGTGCAGTTCTGTATGATTATCGTTCCAGTACATATTTATATATGTAGAAAATCGTTTCTATGAATTGAAAAATAATGTATACTCATTTACTATACATATAAAACTTTTTTGACATTGTGGGATGACCTGTGAGATGGCACAAGAACAGCCGATGCAGTTGCTGGAGGAATTGGAGTGAAAAGAACATGACTTAAAAGATACTGAAGATGACACCATTCCTTACCGTTGGCCTGATAAATCAGCCCAGACAGGTCACACATTCTTCCAGGAATGTGTCTGCAAGGATGACTGCCCCCAGCTGCTGGTTCATATAGAAACCTACCGCAGTTGAATGTATGATGCATTAGAGGCATTGATATGTAATACAAAGTAGAACAAAGGGTTGAAATAGCATTCACATTCACATTTATTTCACATTCCATAGATCCATGATAGGTAACAAAACCTTTGGATATAGAACAAGTCATAATACAACATGTAATAGCTACATA
>JGI20166J26741_10457782_pt1 | contig 15975 bp, 12 predicted proteins | sample TergutCu122P5_FD_26741 | JGI IMG/M metagenome (IMG submission 26741)
CCGAGGCGTCGGCCCTGATCGCGGCGGAAGTCTTGGCCGTGGCGATGGAACAACTCGAGCCGGCCCTGATCGTGGCGCAGACGGGCGCCCCCGCCGAGCGTGTCGGCCAACCGCAGGTGGGCGAGATCGACTTCGGCCTGGTCAAGGCGTAGCAGGTCCAGGCGAGTCCGGGTGGGGGAGCGATTCAACGCTGCCCCACCCCGCACCCGACCAGGAATCTCAAGTACTTCAACAAACCTCAAACCAGCCGCTCTTCGTGGGACTCACTCAATTCGACGAGCGCCCTGCACGGGGCTGCTCCAGTGATTCCGACACAGCTATCGTTTCAGATCGCCGCGCCTCACCTCACGTGACGCCCGGATCGGTCTCCAGTAATCCTAGGTCGGCCTGCCAGTACTCGCGACGTCAAGATGATCACGGCACCCAGCAAGACGCCGGCGCCGGCAATACCGACCAAGGCCCGCGAGGGAGTCGCTCCGCCACGCGACAAGGTCCCCGACTGATCGCCCCAGTTCGTCAGCCTCGGTGTTGTGGGATTGCCCTCCAGGCCAGAATACGTGATGATCGAGGCTGGGCGCTCCAATGGCGAATGTGTCGCGACAATCGTAACTGTCTCCATCGTGCCGGTCGTCGCTGTCGCGGTTGGTCTGCTCCGTCCTGTTTCCGTCGGCCCGGCTGTCGCGGTCTCCTCGCGTCGCGATGCCTCAGTTTCTGCGGGCCTGGTCGTCGTGGTCACAGTCGGATCGCTGCCGGGCTCATCGGGGAACAATTGGGAGTTTGGGGGGCATGACTGCGGAGTGTTGGCGGCAGGGTCAATAAGAAAAGCGTCGCGGGCGTCCTCAGCGCAGGCGGATCGGCCATTGACTCCGTGGCCCCAGGAATTCTGAACAACCAGCAAGTGACCTTGGGAACTGATTCTTGATGACCGCTCGGCGCCCAGAACATCGGTGACGGGATCGTGCTCATTCGCTAAGACTAATAGGGGTGCAGTCGTCAGGCTACTTGACAAATCCCAAGCCAACTCTGACTCAAGCTTGGCGCTGCCCACACAACTCGACAGTTGCGATACCCAATAAAGACCGAAGCCGGGAGCACTCGCCTCGGCAGCTTCAGCGTCGGCCAGGAACTCATCCGGGGTGTCCGGTCCGGCGAAGTCCGAACAAACAACGGCCAGCATGGGGGACAACGAATCTGCCATATCAAGATGTACTATGCCCAATGAATCTGCAGGGTCATTCGGTAAAGGTGCATTGCCGATGAGCGAGGCGATAACAACAATCTGATGAAACAACAACTGAATATCATCAACACCTTGCTCATCATACCTGTACAGGAGATTGACAACCAGGTCTTGAAACGCAGAAAGATCAAACCAGCCGTACCCGTCCACGTACAACGGTTGTCGGCTGAGGTAGTCAGTCAAAGCCTGATACGACGCCCGCAAGTACGGTGCTACCGGGCACGCATCTAGGCTGGCTCGCTCACACTGCCCAACGGCCGACCAGAAACTGTCTTCGCTGGCCTCCGGTGTTCTAAGTCGACGCCAAAATGACTCTTGCGAGTCAGCCCCATCGAAAATGCTGGGGTCGACCGGAGCGTCAAGAACTAAGGCTCTCACTCTCTCTGGGTACGCCACTACATAACTCGTCCCCAGAACCGAACCATAGGACGAACCGACGTAGGTAATTTGATCTTCGCCTAACGCGACGCGCAGGGATTCGATATCTCGAGCAGCTACCCTTGACCCCATTTCCGATAACAACTCCTCACTCGACGGGCAACGCTGTCTCAGCCAGGCGTCGTAAACTGTCATCTGTTCGATCAGTTGAGTGCCGTTCGCGGGGAAGACAGTGAAGCTCAGTCCCGGTGATTCACCCCCCTCACACTGAAGAGGCTCTGACTCACCCACACCACGAGGATCGACCGCCACCAGGTCAAAACGCCGTCTTACATCTTTCCCCAATAAGTCCCAGAACCACCCAAGGGCCTCCGTCGCCGAACGTCCTGGCCCTCCCGGGTTATACACGATCATGCCAATTCGGTCATCAGGCGCACCGCTGCTGCGATACCGCTTTACCCCCAACTCAATCATTCGCCCACCTGGGTCATCATAATTCAGGGGCACAGAAATAGCTCCACACTCCGATCCGTCTTCCGAGGCGCAATCCCTCCACTCGATCAAGTCAAGACGCGTTGAGTCAGCGTACGCACCTCGGTTGAATCCTAGGCAGACACCCCACACCGAAGTGACGAGGACAACTGACACCAGCCCTCTAGAGATCCCACCCGGCCATACTCGACCTGCTGCACGTCCAAACTGGACTGCCCTCGTCTTCACCGTCACTCTTGCACCGACCTAGCCGCTCGACCTGCCTCACGAGTGGCCACTAGAATCCAGGCCAGACTGACAAGGAACAATACGACCTGGGCTATGAAGATCGGCAGAGGCTTGTCGCCGACGAAAATCAGCAGCACTATCGAGACCGGGATGATGGCAATTCCATTGAGGATTACATGACGCATTGCAGCCTGATGGCCAGCCCGCCACGCCTCGTCGCTCGCCATCGTAGATGGCGTTCTGATGCCCGCCCAAGCGTTACGCCGCGAACCCGCTCGACGCCCGAGCACGCACACGGCCATGAATAGCACCCAATCCAGGGCGGTCAGCCCCACGGCGACCACTGCTAGAATGACAAAATCTCGATCACCCATTATTGACTCCCAATCTAGCTGTTTCGAAACTTCCAAGAAATCACGCGCACTCGTGACATCTTCCTGAGTCCAATTGTCTCGCTGGAGCAACCTAATCTATGCCAATTCAACCTTCGGCCCTCTTTCCCCCAGCCGCTCCTGGCAATAGGCAACCTCGACTAAGCGACCACTGGCCAGACGGAACACGCGATCTGCACCATTGACCACGGCATCGTCGTGGGTAATTGCAATCCTCGTCATGTCCGAGTCGCGATCCTTCATGATCGCCGCCACAACAGCGGTCGCCTCCTCATCCGCAGATGAAGTCGGCTCGTCCAACACTAGCAGTCCGTCCTGCAGCAATAACGCGCGCGCCACCGCAAGGCGCTGCCACTCCCCGACCGACAGTTCCTCACCATCAAACTCTCGTCCGAGTAGGGTGTCCAGACCAGGCTCATGATCTCGAACACGGTCTGAAAGGCTGAGATCTTCGAGGATCGACCAGATTCTGTCATCAGTCATCGACTCCCCTCGTCTGTAGGCACTGACATTATCACGGACGGTTCCGATGAACCTCGTCGGCTGCTGGAATAGAATTCCACAACCATCTAGGACATAACCACCCCTCGTCGGCGTCTCGCGCCCATCGAACAACACCGATCCGACTGACGGTTCATACGCACCAATCAAGACCTTCAAGAGCGTGGACTTGCCGCTACCGTTATCGCCCACAATAGCCACGGAGTCGCCTGCGCTAATCACAAATGAGACATCCTGGAGAGTTGGTTCAGTGGCATTCGGATAAGAAAAAGACACATTACGGAACTCCACGCTTGGAGCCCCTCGTACCTCCAACACCTGATGCACACTACGCTCACCAGGAAGGCGAAGAAAATCCACGAGTGCTTGAAGGCGAACCTTATGCACATACAAAGCAGACCATGACGTCAACAACTGCTGGCACACCCCTTGAACGGTCGATGCCCCCACCATGAAAGCCACAAACTGACCAACATCTCGTGAGTTCAAGGACATCCTGATGGCCAACAGATATGCTGCCGCAGTTAAGACCGTCGCAACCAGCGTCAAGACAAAGCCGGCCAATGACCGTCCCCTCAAGACCCGCACGTCCTCCATGAGGAATCCAGCCAGATGCCCTCGAAAGAGTCTAAGAAGCTCTCCGTCCGCCTTTACGGCGCGCACCTCGGGAATAAAACGATGATTCGACAGCATCTCGTGGAGGTAGCTCACGAAGCGCATCCGGCCAACCCGGGCTTTCTCCACGCGCCAACCAATCCGACCGTATATAATGTCCCCGATGATAGCTGGTACGGGGGCCGCCACGGCCAAGATCGCCACAAGGGGACTCCACGATCCCAAGAGGCCTATTAGCGTCAGTAGCGAAATCACCCCCGTCAGCACGCCAATCGCGCTGGTGACGCTTGGGGTGACGTCAGCCTCAACTGCGTCTTCCGCCAATCGATACGAGTCTTGAACAGTCGCCGTTTCCAACTGAGCTGCACTCAGCGTTTGACATGTTTGTGTCACCTGACAGCGCAATCTCGTCACCAGCCCCAGACACACGCGCGCTACTACATGCCTGACCAATTGCGACAATAGCGGCCCAGCAGCCGCCGTGGCCACCAGCAGAACTCCAAATCTCATCGCCCTGTCGACCTCGGCTCCATCGCGCACCGCCACCGATACCGCAGTCACCGCGAGGCCTGTCACAGCCACCAACAGCACAGGAACAAGCGCCGAAAGCAGCACCCCTAGAGTGACCACTACAAGACGCGTTCGGTCACCTAGATTGGCGGTCCCCGCCGCGATTATTCCCCACGCGCCGCGCTCTCGTCTTGTCACTTGTGTCACGTGGCTGCTCCTGCCTGAACAAACCATCCGCCGGCGTTGACTCGACCATTCCCTACAAGATTGACAACGGATACTGACGGAGTCCCTCGATCAGCTCGCAAGTAATAGAAACACACCTCATCGGCGACCCCGTCGTAGCCTACCTCCAATTCCTCCGCCAATTGTGTAACAGCCGCTCCTCGCGGCTCCATGTTATTCTGAGCCAGAATCGTCCACGCCAACATGCGGCACCAGTTCCCTTGAGATCGAAGGTCTCCACTGCCGGTGATCGTCACACGGATTCTCAACCCCTGACTGCGGGCCAACTCTTCTAACTGTTCCTGCCACAACAAATTCCCATCCCTCAACAAGGTGCCTCCCAGCGTCTGCAGGTACCCGTCCTCCCTCAAGACCCGACCGCATTCGCCAACAAGACGCCCAATGACATCCACTCCCAATGGTCCGCCATTGCCCACAAAAGGATAAGCTACATCAGTTGGGATCGGCAACAACGGCGGGTTTGCCACAACAAAATCGTACTTCTCGGTCTCGGCTACGACGTCATAGAGATCTCCCAGTCGCGCAGAGTACCGGTCCTCCAATCCGTTCATCACAGCGTTGAGCCGCGCCAAAGACACCGCAATCGGATTGATCTCACCGCCCACAACGTCTGCGCCACGCCTCGCCAACACCAGCCCAATGATGCCGGGGCCACTGCACAAGTCCAGCGCCTTGCCTCGAAAACCAGACAACCTGTTGATCAACGCCAAAGAGTCGGCCCCGAAATATAGGGTTGCTCCGGGAGTAGGCATCTGTGAGAAATACCACAGACCATCAATATGTGTGAGGGTCAGGTTTGCCAGGCGCACCTTTCCATCGTCGAACATGCAAAACCCGCTGTCAACGATGGGCTCCAGTTCCTCCACAACTCGCTTGGGCAAACTGTCAGCACTCACCGTCGACCCAAACACAAAGAACTTGAGGAGACGAGAGGTCACCAGGTCGCAGCGATCTAGCTGAGCCATCCTGACGTAAGCCGGAGATCGCTGAGGCGGAGGCAGACTGTCGAGCATTTCAGCTAAGCCTAGACGATCCAGGTCGTCGAGTAGCGGCATCCGCGAGTTGTTCATCGCCGCGACTGGCTTGACAAACATGACAAGTCATCCATTCCACACTGGAAACGCCGTCCCCGATGTTCCTTCGCGTCGACGAGCCTGCACCTCTGCCACGATAGTTGGCTCCATCAGTTTCAGTGCTGCCACGGCAGCAGGGTTGAGAGTCAAGTCTTCACAGATTTCGCAGACATGGCTGTACCCGGGCCGAATCTCCACAGTCTCATCCACTCGACGGGCCAAGTCCAACAAGTATTTCGGACCTAGCGCATGCAGGGCCTGAATGATCACATCGCCAAATCCGGCGTCCATAAGTTGGCCGAATTCAGAGGAGCGGGCATTTCCGAGAGTGAGAATCGGATTCCCTTGGGTCCTCAAGCCACAACAGGCCCCAACATTGCCGTGAGCATCAACGACCACTGTATTCATGACCTCCTGGCACGAATACTGCACGCGACTCAACAGTGGATCCGTCTCCACCAGTCGGTCCTTGAGATGACGAGCGCGTCCGACACGAGAATAGCCATGGGACGATATTTCGTACACCGTACCGTCGGCCTCGGGAGATGGGCCTGCGGACCTGACGCTCAGTTCTTGAGCCACCACCGGAATGTCCGGGTCGATATTCTGATGAATCCAGTCCGGAGTGATGCGACTGTTCACGCTATTAGCCAAAGCCAACACTACGGCCGAAAATCCCACTCCCCGCGCCGCTCGATAGGCTCGGGCAACGTTCTCAACCGGCACCCAGACGGCGTGATAATCATCCATGCTAAAATTGATCTCATCTAGGCCCGCTTCCCGGAGCTGCCGAATCGTCGCCTTAGCTGACGCCTCGTCCTCGGCCCACCAGGCATTTGTCACAATTCGCGTAAGCGCGCCAGCCAAGCTCACAGTCGCGATCACGTCGAGGAGAGCATCGCCCAGTAGCGTGGGCTCACCGCCCGTAAACACCACCACGTCCGCCCCTCCATATTCCTTCGCCTCGTGATATATCCGAATCATCTCATCAGCCGCCAGCATGGCCGTTTCTGAAGGCCCAGAACCAGCCAAGCAGTGAGCGCACCGGGCTGGGCACTTGTCAGTCACCGAGAATGTCAAGAGTTGAACGTTCCGAGACCAGTGGTCTCTGGCAGTCCTCACGCTCACCATCTCCTTTCACTGATATCATCCGCACCATTAACAGTTACGGACCAGCGGGCATCAACCAGCGCCGAGCAACGGAAGGGAATTGGCAACGTCAGCATATAATCCCTTTCGACGGCCAGCAAACCTCGTTCTTGCAACGAGTTGGCACTGCGCCTGATACGGTCTTCGTCCATGGTCGCGCGCCGCGCAACTGAACGCACAGAGGACACCTCCTCACAATTCGCAAGGACAGCGATGTCAGACGGATCGACGACTATCTCCATCGAGACTTCTGCCGCCGAATTTCGTCGCGTCACGACCCAGGCTCCCTCCTCGGCGTAATAGCCCAGAAGTGATCGATTTACTTCGAGGTGTCGCGACTCAACCCTAGACCGCAACACATTAACCGCCAAACGGTAGTCCTCATCGTCCCACGTCGCCGAACTGTAGGCCATGATCCCCTCGAGACGGGTGAGTTGCTGCTCCTCTGCTCGATAAGCACATCTGGCAACCTCAAGTGGGCGAATGTCATAAATCAAGTAACGACCCGGGTCTTCCCAATACGGAGAACCCCGTAAGAGAGCGAGTCGATTGACCTGTGTCGGGCTTTCCAGATGGGGAATCAGATCCAGTACTCGAATCGTCTCTTCTACATCTTCCCGCGTGTCGCCTGGGATGCCGACCAATAGTGGGTACTGAGCAAAGATACCGGATGCCCTAGTCCATTTCAGCAAATTGACCTGCTGTAAGGAAGTCGCGCCCTTGCTCATTCGTTGTAGGCTACGTGAACTAAAGGACTCAATTCCTGGCTGCACCTCCCTTACTCCAGCGCAAGCCAAACGTGCTATTGTGCGCCTGGAAATCGTTGACTTGACCTCATAGAAGAATCGCATGTGTCGCTCAACATTAGCATGGAAAAGCCGCAGGAGAAACTGGTCCATCCCACTAGCGGGGATGATAGAGTCCGTCAAGAAGATGGAATCTGGCGAATACGTGTCCCACATCTTCACCAGATGGGCGACGGCGACTTCGGCGTCTTTCTGTCGGTAGGGCCGATCAGCTGAGTTGACACCACAGAATAGACATCGATGCTTCTCGCCCCACCAGCAACTCCTCGATGTCTCAGCGTGAAGGACAATCGCGCGGTTCTCCATCGGTGAGAGATTTCGTAGTTGTTCAAGATAGTCATGATAGTCAGGAATAGGAGTCGTAGTGAACTTCGACGACGCCAACGGCGGCGGGCCCTGCACGATACCAGTCGACTGGCGGAGACAACTGCCCGGAACGTTGAGCGCGGAATTGGGCTCGACAACCAACGCATGCATGAAAGAGGGAAGGGTGTCCTCGATCTCACCCTGAAGCACCGCGTCAAACTCAGCGAAACACTCGAGAAACGCCGGACCCATGTCTCCATCCAAAGCAGACCCACCTGCGAGGCAAGTACCTTCGAAACCCGACTGGCGAAGCTTCTTAGCGATTGCGGCGCTGGGGAGCTTCTGCGAATCGGAGGAGATGGAGAACCCGACCATGTCCACCGGACCAGAGGCGAGGATGATTCGAGCCGCCTCCGTCGTGATCCGCTTCGCTTCAGCAATGAAGGTCAAGTAATGCTTCACCAGCTGCTCCACAAATCGACCAGGCGCCGTGGGATGGTGACCGGTTTGAGACCAAATCTCTCGCTCATCTCTGCCTGCGGCGAAGACCAGATCTCGGGCAAAAGGCACGACGTCCAGGCCCTCATAATACGTTGGAGAGAAGAATCCTGGAGCCGCGACCGCGTCGGCAACGCCGGGTTCGGTTAGTCCCAGCAGGTCAGAATAGAAGACCCGTGTCTCGTGTCCGGCTCCTCGAGCGACGACGGCCACCTGTTCTGCGCCTAGGGATGGCCAATCAGATCGTGTCAAGGGCGGTACGACAATTACAAGGCGCATGCCTATAACCCTCCAAGAGGAAATCTTCTTGCCAGCTTGTTTCAGTGGCTGAAGTCATATTCGCTAGTCAAACGATCCTGAACCCGACTCGGGTAGTGGAAGGGGTTCGGGGGACAATGACAATTATAGTATGGACACGGATCCACCGGACGAGGCAGCAGAGGAAGGGGCTACCTTCTGAGCCGACCAGAGAGACGACGACAAGAAACGTGAAACGCGGGTCGGCTCGGTGAGGTGGGTTAGTATCGGGCTGCCATGAAGGGTGCGAGAGAACAATTCCTCTTCTGTCGGGTTCTGGGATAGCTCTGAGAAGTGCGAGACCGCGCTGTGTAATCCCAAGATGGCGCGCACCTAGTGGTACCGAGTGAATGCCACGAATGCACACGCCGCATTGCCCTCACCGGAGATGCCTAGGCATCAACAAGCGCCGGGCTTTCGGAGGGGGTGACGGTACATTCAAGGATCGTCACCTCATCGATGCCCACGAGGCACGAAGTCTCGATTGTCAGGGAGTCATACTCATAGCGAGTCACCCGGAATTCCAATCCAGACTCATGGAGTGTGGACTCAACGACGTCACCATCCAGGGCAGCCCGCCGGAGCATCGCCAACTGTCGCGCTCGGCTGACATTGGCGGCGTCGAGCAACGCTTCAAAGTCCGCCTCCCTGAAACTGTCGACAAACTTCAACGAGGGGGCCAACGTGCGCTCACCCTTGCTGGGGCTCGGGGCGCCGGTAAAGACCAGTCCAGCTACAGCGACAACGGCGGCAACGACCCCACCAATCGTGGCTGCGGCGGCCTCGTGGTAGACGGCGCCATTTGCGACGGCCACACCGTTGGCAGCGACATAGGCGTGGGCGCCGAACCAGCCGGCCTCGAGATCGCGTTGACCGGGGCCGCTGCATGACTTGACGATGAGGCCGAGGGAGTCGAGAGTGGGGCCAATGGCGACCGTGGGGGTTCGCTCGAGGAGTTCACCAAGACTGTTCGCCTCGGCCAGATGTGGGACAATTCCGTCCAGGGATCTCTCCGCTAGAGCGACCCTTGGGTGCAGTTCGAGCGCGCTGGCAAATTCCGGATCAGCTTGATATGCACTGATCACGCTCTGCAATTGGGCGTCAGTGAGAATGTTGGCCTCGACAGACTCGTCGAGGTCGACCGTTGAACTAGTGTTCATGACTTCCTCCTTCTTGGGGTGTTATTGATAATGGCTAATGTGAGCATTGTTTCGGATCGGATGACGATGTGGTCTCAGGCCTGAATGTTGGCAACGGCGTCGGCAGACTCAGTGAACACCCCCTTTCGGTGATGATGAGTCGCGCTCTACATAATCTGTCATTGGCTCGCAAGAGATCATCGAGGTCGATTCCTAACTTGCGGGAGAGAGTCTTGAGACTCGTGATTTCGCTGCAGCCGCGCAGCAATGCCACCTCTACCGGATCGTCGATAACAGTTAGCGCATTTCCTCCAGGGCTGAGGCGGGTGACAACTATGACATCTCCGGAATCAATGAGTGTAAGCGCTGATAGCGGTGACTGTAGGCGCCAGTCATTCACTGCTAGCGCAAGTTCCTCCAAGGCCGCCATGTACTTGAGTGACGTGTGCCGCGGTGATGAGTAGTTGAAGTTGAAGACGATCTTATTGAGGAGTTCTTCAGTTGTGTCATAGGCGAGGCGATCAGACTTGAGCGGAGAGACATCGCCGAGACCGTGTGCATCGCTGTTGGTCCAGTACTTGTTTCCTCTGTAGAGTCGAAGCCGGTTCAGGTGCATTGGCGGATCGAGGTGGTGTAGCGACTGGACCAGTTGGGTCATTTGAATCAGATGGGCGGCGGTTTCTGTTGGTGAACCGTACATGAGTGGGTAATTGACTCGAATTCCATAAGCTCTGCTCCACTTGAGCAGGCTAATGTTGTGAAGTTGGGTTGCTCCCTTTCGGAATTCCTTGAGAGTCGCGGAGCAAAAAGATTCGATCCCGGGTTGAATCTCAGTGACGCCGGCCTGGCGCAGACGCGCGAGGTCGCGTCTGCCCGTTGTGGACTTAACCTCATAATAGAGCGACCAACGCTCGTGCGGCGACCGGTCCCGCAAAGCGTCAAGGAGGCCTGACTTTCGAGGATCTGGCATGCAGGAATCTGTCATGTTGACATGAGTTGGATGCCATCTATCCCAGATTTCCGCAACTGCGTCGGCAACCTCGGTTTCTGGACGGACGCGGTAGGGGTGAGCTTCCGGATCAACGGCGCAAAACGAGCACCTTAGTTGATCTGCCCACCAGCACCCTCGGGAACTCTCGGCTGTCAGGACGAGATTGGTAGCTGCGCCTCCGGCGTCGGCTCTCTGCTTGAGGAATGATCCAAATGCCTCTGGTCGGAGGTTCCAAATTGACACTGGAACACTTATCGGCACGTTGCGTAACTCGTTGTGCAACCACGTGATCATACCGGGAGTGTTGGTTGTGCGCCAATCAGATGTGGTATTCTGCACCTGCTTGAGGAACGGCAACCAATTCGACTCGGCTTCTCCCTGAAGGGCGACATCGAAGGACCGGAAACAACGCATGAAAGCGGGCCCCATGTCACCATCAAGAGCCGAACCACCGGCGACGAGCAGGCCCTTATACCCCGCTCGGCGGAGACGGCGGGCGATCGCGGCAGACGGCACCTTCTGGGCGTCCACCATGATGGAGAAAGCAACAATTCGCGGTGAGGATGACAGTATTGTTCGGACCAATGAACTGGTGAGACGCTCGGCCTCGAGAATATAGCCGTGGAAGAGGTCAAGAAGTTCAGGGCCAGTTTGTTCGGACGGGTGTTCGGGCCATTCGTGTGCCCGGATGCCATCGTGGATAAGTGAGTCCACCATGTCTTGAGCCAGGCGTGGTGGGTCAGGATGGGCCCGGAGGGCCCATGAGAAAGCGGCCGGAGCGACGGCAGAATAGGTGAGAAACTGGTTGTCACGAAAGGCCGGTCTTAACAGCAGAGGGGCGTAGATGAGATCAGCGTTCCAACCGGCGAATGTCGCCATGTCCGTGACAATGGTTGCACCCAGGGCCGGTTGGTCTGCTGGGAGAATTGGAGGCACGACGACAGTCAGAGACTCTGCGTGTGCCGCCAAAGTGTCCCCAGCAGCAGTGACTTGACGATCATGCGCGGTGGCGTCGGTGGTCAGTCCACCGAGGTCGGAGGGGGGGGTGTGCCTGCCCGAGCTGGGCGCGAGGGGGGCGTGACACGCAAGAGGAGGTCACACCTCCGTAGAACTCAGACCGCCCAAGCCCAGTCTGATGCGTGGTCTCAGAATCCGTCATGCCAGTCGCCTTCGCCCTTGAGCGGCCTGTGTGGTGTGGGAGGGGGTCGGAGCCACCCAGGCCTCATTTAGGTTAGCACAACGCAGGTGAAATGGGTTGTCCGTCTCAGTGCGCAACGATGTCGAAGGCAGCTGGCGCTGGAGTGATCCTAGTGTGACGGGGTTTCGGCTAGGGTCGAGCCGGTAGGGTTGCTCCCGCGTCCATGGGCGCAGCGTTGGGTGCCCAACGTTGTGTTGACAAGGGGTTTCTCGGTGGGCCTGGCAGGATACGGGCGACATCAAGGGGATGATAGGAGTTGTAAGACCGTATTCCTGGACAGGTCGCCTGTCGTGTCTGCGTACGCTTTGCGCCACGCCGGTCGAGCCGACACGCTTGTACGCCCTCAACGTCGCTCTGCTGGCCGAACAGATCGCCCCCGGCGAAGGCCCGGGTCGCCGCCACCCGCTGGCGGTGATATTGTCCACAGTCTTGGCCGGTCTGCTGTCCTGGGCGAAGGACCTGCGCGGCATCGGCCAATGGGCCAAGAGCCCGGACGGCGACGTCGACCGAACCGTCGGCCTGGCCGGCTGGCAGCCCGACAGGTCGAGGATCCGCCAGATCCTGGCCAGGCTCGACTGCGAACTGCTCTACTGCGTGTTCGACCTCTGGGCCAGGCTGCGAGCCGGTCGCGCCGTCGGTCGTGTCGTGCTGAACTGCAGCAGAAGAGCGGGCGTGTCGCGGTAGGAGTGCACGGTGTAGGCCGCACAGCTGCAGGTGACGCGCAGGTGGACGGTGAGGAAGCTGGGCAGCGAGCCGGGGAGATCGGCGGCGGTGCGGGCGTTCATGTCAGTCCGCCGGCAGACAGAAACCGCGATAGCGGGCGTCGTCGTCGGCCAGTTCGGCGGCAACCGGGTCGCGCAGCCCCAGGTGGCATTCGGTGTCCCGGATGTCGCTCTGGCGCATGACGGCGGCGAGCGGTGGCCAGGTGTGTCTGGGTTCGTAGACCACTTGCCGCCTTTTCATGCACGACCGGCACACTGTTGGACCGGCGGGGCACTCCTGTGATGGTGTGCCTGGCAGAGGATCTCTAAATATTAGAATACCGGTGTGATCAGCAAGGAGGATACGGCCAACTCCGAGCCGTTCTGTGCGCCGATCTGCCACCGGGTCCGTCGGGCTATCGCTCGCGGGGAGCCTCTGCCCGGAGAACAGTTGTCGAGCGCGGCTGATGTCGGTCGAACCCTGTTGGTCAATGTGCGTACGGTGCTCGACGCCTGCCAGACTCGCAGCGGGGAGCGCCTCATCAAGTTGCGCCGGGGACGCCGAGCCGTTGTCATTGCTGGCGCAGAATCTAGCGTGGGCGAAGTCCGCCGCCTTACCCGGGTCCCTGTGCTGGCGGCGCAGCGAGCCGGTCTCAACCTTGAGGCACCAAATAACCCTCGTCGGAGAGGAAGTCGTGAAATGACTCAACCAACTGCCGCCGCCCCCGCGCCTGAGAATGCCGTCTGGAGCCGCCTTAGACGCGAGACCACCATCATCTCGGTCAGTATCGCCGCAATTATCGTTGTTTCTGCAGCCGTGTTGCCGTTGACTTGGACTGACATCCCTGATCGACTGGCCAGCCACTGGGGAGTCGACGGAACCGCTGATCATTTCAGCTCGCGTCAGGCCATGGCGTGGATGGCACTGCTCCTGCCGCTGGCCTTCATCCCGGCCTTTGCAATCGGCGGATGGATGACTGGCAAGAACGCGGCTGCACGTCGCACATTTGCCGCCCTCACGGTCGGAGTCCCGGCGTTCGTGGCCCTGGCGCTGGCCGCGAGCGTATGGGCTCAACGCGGTATTTCTAACCCCGGCCAAGTCAAGTTGCCGCAAGTCGGACTGATGTTCGCATTCGGCGCAGCTCTGGTCTGCGGCATCGTCGTTTCCGCGCTAGTGCCTGGCGATCCGCACCTGCCGACCACACAACCCGTGCCGGCCACCGGGCCGCGCGAGCCCCTTGGCCTAACTGAACGCGCAGTCTGGTCACAACGCTCGGGCAGCCGAGCGGTCAACGGTGGCCTGTTGGCATTCTTGATCATCGGCGCAGTCCTGTCGGCAACAATTCGCCTCTGGCTTGTGGTCACGATCTTCCTTCCGCCATTCATCCTCATGGTCGCGATGTTCAATTATGTTACGCGTATCGACTACGGCGGCATCACAGTCCGATCCGTCATCGGCTGGCCCCGCACTTTCATCTCGGCGACTGAAGTGGTCCAAGCCACGCCGACCACCGTTGACCCGCTGCGTGAATTCGGCGGCTGGGGCTGGCGGATGGGTAGTTCGAGCACAGGCATCGTGCTTCGCCGGGGCGAAGGCCTGCGCGTTGAGCGCACTGGCAACCGTTCCCTCACAGTCACTGTTGACCACGCCACCGAAGGTGCCGCCCTGCTCAATACCATGGCCGCTAACGCCAGGGGTGGCGACCGGTAGCATTACAGCCCACGCGATCACAACCAAGGGGTCTCGGCCTCGGCCTCGCTATCACCAGCCCCGGCCGCGGCCAGCGTTTGCCCGCATAGAGTTACTGAGCATAAATTCAGACTTAAGGAGACATGATGAATCATCGTTCTCGTGCTGCGGCCTGGGTGCTCGCGGGAGTTGTGGCCCTGGCGATGGCCATGGGTCTGGGCGCCTGCTCGAACGACGACCCGCAACTGCCCACCGTTGGCGGCCCCACTGCGGGCAGCGGTGCCGGGGGCGACTTGGTGTCCGTGGCCCAGGCTTTCCACGACTGCTTGACCGACGCCGGGCTGCCGGCCGCCTATGACAAGGATTTCAATGGCCAGCCGACGGTGGTTACCTTCGACGTCAGTGTCAAGGCGCTCGGCATCGACCCGGACGGCATGCCGTTCAACAACAAGGGCGTGACCGACGCAGAGGCTTCGGATTTCTTCCAGAAGCGGGACTTCACGACCCCCGTCCTTGAGATCGACGGCGTCGACCACACCGACGTTTGGAAGAAGTGCTATGCGTCATCGGGCTACAACGTGAACAAGATTCTCCAGGACATGATGAAGGCCCCGGTAGTGTCGAACCTCATTCAGATCTACGTTGACGCATCCAACGCGTGGGCTCGGTGTTCCCGGGAGAACGGCTTCCCGGAGACCAAGGACGCGGTCATGCCGACCCGGCCGATCATGAACGCGGCACCCGCTGCCCTCCTGCCCCCGTCCATCACCGAGCCGCAGCTACGTGATCTGTTGACCAAGTGCCCCAACTTCGATGTCGAGCGGATGAAGAAGACCGATGAAATCATGGGCCAGATCGACCAGTCGGACCCCTCCAAGATCACGATTCCCGAGGGCCTATACATACCGCCTAGCATCAGCTTCGACTATCCCGGTTTCCGTGCATCCGACACCGACGAGCCCACCAACGACGCGACGTCGGAGAAGTTGGTCGGGCTGATGACGATTCTCCAGCAGCCGATGAATGACTACTACGCCGGCGTCGCCGCCAGCGCTACGGAAGCCGGCCCGACGCCCTGACGGTGGTGTCGTTGCGCCTTGGTTCGATCCGGCCTGACCGATGAGGGCGAGTCGATCCACGGTCACGCTGTGGGCTGAGCGCAGCCGCGCCCTCCGGGAGGTGCGGCGGCAGTGGCAGCGGGTGGTGCTGGTGGCGGTGGGCCTCGGTCTCGTAGGTCTGCGGGCCTGGTGGCTGGGGTTGGGGCTGGTCGGCGGCGTCACGGGGGCGCTGGAGTCGTTCGACACGCTGCGCGCCGGCACGCTGCTGACTGCGTTCATCGACGACCTGTCCAACTGGTACGTCCGCCGCTCGCGCCGCCGCTTCTGGGCCGGCGACGACTCGGCCTTGACCACGCTGCACGAGGTCCTCAGCGTCGTCACGCGGCTGATGGCCCCGCTGGCGCCGTTCATCACCGAACGGGTCTGGCAGGACCTCTTCGTGGCCTCCGACCCGGCGAGCCCGGACT
>JGI20166J26741_10458893_pt1 | contig 15974 bp, 12 predicted proteins | sample TergutCu122P5_FD_26741 | JGI IMG/M metagenome (IMG submission 26741)
AATCTCAGATTAAAACTTCACAGGCGGAGCCGAAACGCCGAACGCTTCAACGGCGTTCTCGGCGACAGACTGTGAAGATTTTAATCGAGATTCGTATAAAATAGCCGCCGCGAGGGACGGCTTGATTTATTCATAAATATATAACATAATATCATGGATAAAACAACTGAAAGAAATCAACGCGGAAAACGGTTCCGGAGCGGAGGGTGAATAATTCATGAAACTCCTCCTCGTCGACGGCAGTATGCTCTACTTTCAGATGTATTTCGGCCTGCCGGCGCGCATCCCCGGCAAGGACGGCCGTCCGGTGCACGGCGTTCTGGGCTTTGTCGGCGCGCTGATCAAAATTATAAAATTCACCCTGCCGACCCACGCGGCCGTTCTCTTCGACGGGGAGCACGAACTTCCGAGGACGGGGATCGATCCCGCATACAAGGCTAACCGCGCCGGCGACGCCCGCCTGACCGGCGATGAGAATCCCTTTTCGCAGCTCCCGGGCGTATACGCCGCGCTGGAGCGCATGGGGGTAGCCCGCGCGGAGATCATGGACGCGGAGGCGGACGACGTCATAGCGGCTTATGCGATTGCATACGGAAACGCTATGCCGATCGTAATCGCCTCTTTGGACAGCGACTTTTTCCAGTTTATAAACGAAAACGTGAGCGTCCTGCGCTATCGCGGGGACAATACATACCTTTGCGGCAGCGCGTATGTTCAGGGCAGATTCGGCATTCCTCCGCGGCTTTACGCGGACTTCAAATCTCTTGTCGGCGACGCCTCCGACAACATAAAGGGCGCGGACAAAATCGGCCCCAAAACGGCGGCGGCGCTGCTGAACAGATTCGAGAGCCTGGAAGCCGTTATCGAAAGGGCCGATGAGATCACCCGGCCGTCGGTCCGCGAATCCGTGGTACGCAACGCCGGACGGCTCAGGAACAATTACCGGCTGATACAGCTGGACGGCGCGGCGGAGATGCCCTTCGCGGCGGACGAACTGCGCTACGGATATAACGGTGTGACCACAACCGAAGTGTTGACAGAAATCGGAGTGATGTAAACGATACCGGAAATCGATCAACGCCAAATAACCATACGGAGGTAGCTAAGTGCCCGCAAAAACCAAAAAGGACAGCGCTCAGATAGCTCTGGACACCAACCCCCCGATCGAGCAGAATATCGTCCGCACCCTGGAAACGAACTACATGCCCTATGTCATGAGCGTGATCATTTCCCGGGCGATACCGGAGATCGACGGCTTCAAGCCCTCGCACAGGAAGCTCCTGTACACCATGTACAAAATGGGCCTTCTGACCGGCGGCAGGATCAAATCCGCCGACGTGGTCGGGCAGACGATGCGCCTTAACCCGCACGGCGACCAGGCCATCTACGAGACGCTCGTGCGGCTGACAAGGGGCTGCGCCGCGCTGCTGCACCCGTTTATCGACTCGAAAGGCAACTTCGGCAAGCAGTATTCCAGGGACATGGCCTACGCCGCCAGCCGGTACACGGAGGTCAGGCTGGACCCCATCTGCGGCGAGCTCTTCGCGGACATAGACAAGGACACCGTGGACATGGCGGACAACTACAACGGCACCATGAAGGAGCCGCTGCTGTTCCCGACGACCTTCCCGAACCTTCTGGTGACGCCGAACCAGGGCATCGCCGTCGGCATGGCCAGCTCCGTGTGCAGCTTCAACCTGAAGGAGGTCTGCGAGGCCGCGATTGCCTATCTGAAGAACAAAGACTGCGACCTGAAAAAATACCTTCTCGCGCCGGATTTTTCGACGGGCGGGCAGCTGCTGTACAACGAAAAGGAAATCGACGCCGTATACGGGACCGGCCGGGGCGGCTTCAAAGTCCGGGCCAAATACCGTTATGACAAAAAAAGCGGCTGCATAGAGATAACCGAGATCCCCTACACGACCACCATAGAGATCATAGCCGACAGGATCGTCCAGCTCGTGAAGGCCGGCAAGATCAAAGACATCAACGACGTGCGGGACGAAACCGACCTGGGCGGCCTTAAAATCGCGATCGACGTCAAAAAGAGCGCCGACCCCGACCTTATCATGCGCAAGCTCTACGGCATGACGACGCTCTGCGACACTTTCTCGTGCAACTTCAATTTTCTGGTGGACGGGAAGCCGCGCACGATGGGCATAGCGGAAATTCTGGACGAGTGGATCGCGTTCCGCGTCCAATGCATAAAGCGGAGGCTGGCCTTCGACATTTCCGGAACGGGGAAAAAGCTGCACCTGCTGGAGGGCCTCTCCGCCGTGTTGCTCGACATCGACAGGGCCATAGGCATAATCCGCCGGACGGAGGAGGAAAAGCTGGTCGTCCCGAACCTTATGGAGGGTTTCGGGATCGACGAGGCCCAGGCGGAATACATCGCGGAGATACGCCTGCGGAACCTGAACAGGGAGTATCTGCTGAACCGCGCCAAGGAGATCGGCGGCCTGCGCGAAGAGCTGGAGGAGATGCGCCGGGCGCTGGGCTCCGAGGAAAAGATACGCGAGATGATAACCGCCGATTTGAAGACCGTGATAAAAAAGTACGGAAAGCCCCGCCTGACTGAGATCGTTTACGAGGAGGACGCGGAGCCGGTCCCGGAGCGCGCGCTGATCGACGACTACGGCGTCAGGCTGTTCCTGACCGCCGGGAACTATTTCAAAAAGATCCCGCTCGCGTCGCTGCGCTCGTCCGGCGACCACAACGTGAAGCAGGACGACAGGATCGTTCAGGAAACCGAAGCCACGAACAAGTCCGACGTGCTCTTTTTCTCGAACAAAGGCAACTGTTACAAGGCCAGGGCCTACGACCTCCCGGACGGCAAGGCCTCCGGCCTCGGCGAATACCTGACGAACCTCCTGGCGCTGGAGGACGGCGAGACGATCATCAGCGTCGCCGCGACCGTTGATTACGAGGGCTTCATGCTGTTCGCCTTCGAAAACGGCAAGGCCGCGAAGATACCGATGAGCGCCTACGAGACCAAGACGAACCGGAAAAAGCTGATAAACGCCTGTTCCGTCAAGTCGCCGCTGGTTTTTTCCCGCTGCCTGAGGGAGGACGGGGACTTTTTCGCCACGCGGAACAAGGACAAGGCCGTTCTGTTCAACAGCTGCCTGATAAACCCCGTCGGCTCGAAGAATTCCCCTGGCGCGCAGTTTTTCATCTTGGGTAAGATGGGCGTCCTAACGGGCGTTTACCCGGCGGGGGACGTGGAGACGGAGGACGCGGAGTATTACAGGATCGAACAGATACCGTCCGCCGGGCATTTTCTGAGGGCCGGGACAAAGGTGAAACAGGCGTAACACGAATCTCAGATTAAAACATGTCATATGTAGGGCAGGGGCTCTGCTCCGCCGCCTTTGATCTGTTTCCGCTAAAAATTCACGGAATTTACCGAATTTAGACTGACCTGCCGCGCGACAACCCGCGCTTGACCGCGGCGGGATTGAAGGGTATACTTGCCGTACCGGGGTGCGAAAACATTGCCACCGATTCGCCGCCGACGCTTCCGGCAGCCTTTATAAACTGTCATCCTGAGCGAAGGATCCTAAGCATAAGATTCTTTGCTGCGCTCAGAATGACAAAAAGGGATTTATAGAGGTTACGTTCGGTCGAATCGGTCATAGGCACATGTTCTCGGCATCCGGCATAAAAGGCCAGCCGGCCAAATTCCGCCAAGGGGGTTGTTTTATCATGAATGAGCTGCTGAAAGCAAAGAAACTCCGCGTCCTCGGGAATATCCTGCTCGTCATCGCGGGGCTCCTGTTCGCTTTTTTCGTCTGGTCTTTCGTTTCCTGTACCAGGACGGTCGTCGACGAGTTCAGGAGCGGCAGGATGACCTCGTTTATAGGCAACGTCTATTTGCTCGTCAACTATTACGCGCAAAACTCTCTCTTCCATTTCTTCAGGTCGGCGCTGTTTGCCGCGGCCGGGGTGCTTGTGCTGAAGTGGGGAGCTCCGGCTTCTCCCTCCGCGGAAGCTGCGGAGACAGTCAATACCGCCGGAAACGGCGGCGACTGGACTCCTTTTGACGCGCCGGAAGAGGCTGACGAAGCCGCCGGGGCCGAAAAGGATGGGGAAGGCGAAGAAGGTAGGTAAATCAGTATCCTGTTCCGTTCTCCCGACAGGTTCTTATACGAATCTCGATATTACGCCGGGAATTCAAACGCCTGGTCGAACTTCGGCAGCAGCACGAAATTTCCCCTGACCTTTAGCCGGCCGATCATAAACGCCTTCTGAGCGCTGCATTTGCCTGCGAGGACGTCGCCCCAGGCCGCCGCGTCGGCCAGGATCGCCATGTCCGGGCCGTCGGGCGGGGCGCCGTCGTGAAAGACGCATTCGGCGTTGTTGAACTCGAACCAGCCCTCGAAGCTCTCCGCCCCGCTTATGCTCACGGCGACCACGGCGGAGAGCCCCCGCGAAGCCTGCGGCCTGAAGCGGCCCGGAAGGCTCCGCGTCGTTTGCCGGCACGTAACGGCGCGCTTCGCGAAGGGTTCGGTGAGTCCCGCGCCGGGCTCGCGGGCGTCGACCGCGCCTCGGTGCTTTTCCGCGAAAAATTTCACGATTTCCCGGACGTTTTCGTCCTGCCTGGCGCCGTTCCCGTCGATGTTGAGCCTTTCGCATATCTCGGCCAAAGTTGCCTTCGGCCCGGAGCGCTCCGGCTTGGGCGGTTCGTCCCCGGGGAACGGGTTTGCGGGCTTCGGAACGATGAACTTCCGGTTTTGCCGGACGAGCCTGTAGAAATCCTCCGCCTGTTTTTCGATAATCCCGGCGATCCCGGCCTCGTTTTCCGGCCCCTCGCGCACGCCGGCCCTTACGCCGTCATACGCCCCGGCCGCCGTCAGCGTCCGCGAAAGGTATTCCAACGCCTCCGCCTCCCCGCCGCCCGCGGGGGCGGCGGCAAGCAGCATACAGTTCTTGCCCGCGAACGCCTCCGCGCACTCCGGGAGGCGCAGATATTCCAAAAAGCGCAGCGCGGCGGCGCACACCATGCGCATCGGCGCGGACGCCGCCACGACGATGCCGTTTGAGCCGCGCGCGGACGAGATTATCCCGGCGATACTCTCCGCATCCGGGGCGTCTTCCCGGAAAAACGGGATGTCCGCGCCGTAAAGGTCCGTCTCCTCTATCTCCATGCCCAGTTCCGTAAGCACGCCCGAAACCGTTTCAATCAGCCGCGAGAGCCCGTAATCGCGGTTCGGCGCGGCGGCGCGCAGCAGAGTTATCCTCATCTTGCCCATCCTCTCGCGTGGAAAATGTCAGACTTCTTCGGAAATCGCGATAAGCCGCTTCCGCCTGTCACCCTGAGCGCTGCGAAGGGTCTTAAAACAATGATTCTTCGCTGCGCTCAGAATGACGGCGTTAATTTTCGAAGAAATCTGCTGCCGTTGTTATATTTTTGCTTTTATACATATAAATGTTTATAATAATGGAAAAATTTATACATGAAATTTTTGCGGATTGGACGCTGATATGCCATGAAAAGAATCATCCTGACGGGCGGCGGCACCGCCGGGCACGTCACGCCGAGCCTGGCGCTGCTGCCGGGGCTTAAAAGGGCCGGGTACGAGGTCTTTTACATAGGGAGCAAAAACGGCATCGAGAAGGACATAATGGCCGGGACCGGCGTTCCGTATTACGGGATATCCGCGGGAAAGCTCCGGCGTTACCTGGATCTGCGCAACATAACGGACGTTTTCAGGGTGCTGAGGGGCTTCGGGGAGGCCGCGCGGCTCGTCCGGGAGCTGAAGCCGGACGCCGTGTTCTCGAACGGCGGCTTCGTGGCCGCGCCGGTGGTGGCCGCGGCTAAAATGGCGAAGGTGAAGGCGGCCGTCCACGAGTCCGACATTACGCCGGGCCTCGCGAACAGGCTCTCCATCCCGTTCGCGGACGTGGTCTGCGTCAACTTTCCGGAGACCGCGGCGCGCATCCGCGGCGGGAAGGCCGTGCTTACGGGCTGCCCGATCCGGCCGGAGCTGTTCGGCGGGAGCAAAAAGGCGGGCGCGGAGCTGTGCGCGTTCCACGATACGAAGCCCGTCCTGCTGGCGATAGGCGGGAGCCTAGGCTCGGTCAAAATCAACGAGGCGCTGAGAGCCTCTCTGGGGCGGCTCTGCGCTGACTTCAACGTCGCGCACGTCTGCGGCAAAAACAACGCGGCGCAGGAAATAAAAGCGCGCGGCTACAGGCAGTTCGAGTACGTGACCGGTGAACTGCCGCACCTGTTCGCCTACGCCGACGCGGTGATCTCCCGCGCGGGCGCGAACACCATCTTCGAGCTCCTGGCGCTCCAGAAGCCGAACCTCCTGATCCCGCTCTCCAAAAAGGCCAGCAGGGGCGACCAGATACTAAACGCGGAATCCTTCCGCCGCCAGGGGTTCAGCGCGGTCCTGAATGAAGAGGAACTCACGCCGGAGAGCCTGGCGGAGGCGGCCGCGGATCTGTATGTCCACAGGGAAAAATACAGGCGGGCCATGTCGGCCTGCCCGGTGAAGAACGGGGCGGAGGAGGTTTTGAAGGTGATAAAGGCGCTGTAGTACAGCGCCCTAATTCCCTCTCACGATACTGTATTCCCAGCTTCTGTACAGCGCGACGTCCTCGGGCTGCTCCGAAAACGGGACGAGGATCCTCTCCCCGTTTTCGTACTCCGCGAACTGGTTTTCGAGCATCACCGGGTATTGAACTGAAAGCCCCCTCAGGAAGTCTGCGAACGGGTCGAGGCCGTTAAAGCCCAGCAGCCCCATCAGCCACGCGCCGAAATAGTTTGAGGAGACCGAAATGCCCGTCTGCGTGTAACGTCCGTCCGGATCGTCTGTCGCCCCGGCCTTTTTTGCCGCGCCGTTCCGCCAGACTATGAACGGCGTCCGGTAGAGCCTGGTCTGGTCGTCGTACCGCGTCCCCGCTTTGGGTATCGCGGCGTCGTAGACGTCGGCGGCGAAGCTGGGGATGTGGTCGCCGAAATAGACGAGCACGACGGGCTCCGCCCTCTTGTCAAAATAGTCCGTCAGCGTTTTGAGCCCCCTGTCCGCGTCGGCCAGGCCGACGAAGTAGTTGGACAGGGCGTTCACCGAATCCGCCGAAAAGTCGGCGGCGGAGGCGAAATTCCTCGGCACGCCGTAGCCGTACTTGTCCTTGTATGGCCCGTGGTTTTGGATCGTGATGCCGAACTCGAAAAACGGCGTATTGGGGGCCTTGTTCATGTGGGCCTCGTATTGCGCGATAAACCCGGCCATCGTCTCGTCCTCGGAGACGTAGTTGCCCTTATGCTTCGTCTGGTCAAAGACGCTCACGTCCAAAAAGCCGCCGAAACCCAGCAGCTGATAGACAGTGTTCCTGTTGTAGAACCAGCCGTAGCCCGGATGGACGGCAACGTTCTCGTAGCCCAGCCCGGCGAGCCACCGCGGCATGGCGTCGTAGGGCTTGTTCACGAACGAGAAGGAGTAGGGATTGTCGCGGAAATGCCTCGTGCACACGCCCGTCAGTATGTCGAACTCCGTGTCGGCCGTGCCTCCGCCCACGTTCGGGACGATCAGTGTGCCGGAGACCGAGTCCGCCTTGATCCTGTCGTAGTTTTCCAGCGGATACGTATAGCCGTCGAAGGAGAACGCCGGGCTTTCCGCTAACTCCGAGAAGGCCTCGCCCAGGATCATCACGATGTTCGGCTTTGTCCCGGAAAGCGGCGCGCCGTCCGGCTCAAACGAATCGACCCTCCGCGCGATCTCTCTTTTGTACTTGTCGTAATCCGGCGGCTTGACGATGCTGAGGTTGTCCCAGGTGTAAAGGAAACTGTACAAAAAGCCCCTGGACTGGAAGTTGTCCAGCTGGTTGTATATGTTCATATTCTTCGAGATGGCGAAGCTGCCGTACAGGTCTTTGTCGCCTATGTAGAACCGGTTCACAGCCAGAAACACTCCCGCCGACAGCGCGACCCCCGCGATCCGCAGGAATACGCGCTTTTTGGTGTTCCGGATGAAAAAGAGCGCCAGCCACATGACCAGCAGCAGCCCGGCTATCCCGGCCCCGGCGGTGATAAAGACGCCTTTGTCTATCGACTTGGCCACCCCCAGGAACTCCCCGCCGAGGAAGATGTCGAGCGGCTTGAACGGCTCCGAGCGCAGGATGACCATGTTGAAGTTGACGACGGACAAAAGAGTCACGATAATCCCCGGTATCGCGCAGGCGAGGACGACGTTGTTCGTCAGGAAGTACAGAAACAGCATCGACAGGACGACCGGCGCCCAGTTCAGGAAGAACAGCGCGTAGCCGGACTTGACGACGAAATCCCAGGCGAGCGAGAACCTGTCCGGCATGTAGTAGAACATAAACACGGTCAGCGCGACGGAGCCCAGGAGGATCAAAACCAGGGCGACGGGGAGGTTCGCGCGGAAGCGTCGGGAGAAGAGTTTTTTAAGGGTTCGCATGGGCAGTCAAATCCTTTTTGTTCAGTTGTCGCTAAAATATGGGCCGTATTGGCTGTAATCATATTCTTTTAATCGAGGGTATTTCCTTACAGGCAGGTCATTCATAACAACAATTTCTCCGGATTTACCTTATTTTGCTCAACTCGTCAGCCCATTGGGCGTCTTTATCGGCGTAACAGACGGAAACGATGTATTCGTCGAGATTGACGGGGATATATGCGTCGATTGGCCCGAGATTATACGCGTTATCCGCGGAAGCGCCGATTTCGATGACGTTGTCGAACTGCAATAAATAAGCGATGCTCCCCGGAAATTTAATCAGGTCTTTGACATTCCAGTAACTCCAGCTGCCGGACAATTCCGCGGCTTTGTTGTCGGGAACCAGAAAACCGGGCACATCGTTGCTGAAAGCCGCGAAGGAATCGGGCCAATTAGTATAACTGCCGTTTCCGGGATGATAAAAATCCTCCATGACCGGGAGCATGAGGCTCCATTTCCCGAGGTTCCTTTTTACGGACAACTGCCTGAAATCAATATAAGGGCACAATTGCCCGCCGTATGTGCGTATTTCGGTCTGATAAAAGTCCTCCGCTTTTTTACCGTAAATTATGTCCGCCAGGGTTTTGCTGTCAAATCCCGGGATCATCTGATCGCCGAACGTAAAATCCGACAGATCGTCCAGTTTGTCAAAACGAATAACGGAAGCGCCCCCGCCGAACGTGCCGCCGCCGGAAATGCTGGATTTCTGGATATAACAGACGTAATCCTCGCCGACATACAGCGGGACGTCGTGACTTGAGCGAAAGCTCCACTCCGATTCTTCGCCAGTTTTCTTAATGACCGCCGAAGATTCCGCTCCCAGCGGGGCGCAGACGAGCTTTTTTATGTCTATGCACCCAATGGGATATTCATTTATTTTCCCGTTCTCATCCGTATAATGACCGCGCGATTCTTCATAATCCGTATAGCATTTCAGCGAAAACAGCTTGCCTTGCCGCGTGAAGACGATCCGCCCGTCATATTCGTCCGCCCAGATCCTGCCGTTTTCCTTGCGGATGTACAGGGTTTTGACGTTCCCGTCCGAGTCGCTCACGCCCAACAGCAACCCCGGCAGATCATAATCCACGGGATCGCTTAACCACGGCCCTTTCGGCCTTTCAAACGCGAGAGAAGAACTGTTGAATACGCATCCAGACTCATCAAAATTATCAATGTGTTGATCATTGGGGATGACGGCTTTGACGGCGCCGTATTGCTGGACCAGTCGCAGTTCATAACCTGACGGGACTTTCATCGGGATCGCGGCATATCCGACCGAAAAGCCGTCGTCCCCCGGTATAAATATTCTCGCCCAATAGTCCGAAAACTCTTTGTTTGAGGAGAAAGTTTTGTCCCCGTTCATGGAGGATACCAAAAAGGCGTAACACCCGTCGGTATTTTCAAAAACCTGAAACGACTTATTGGTAATATCGGGGTACTCAATGTCGCTGAAAAACGAGTTGTCCCCGGTATATTGCAGAAAAAAGCGTTTTCCCTCGATCGGATTGTCCGTATCGTTATTTTTTATCCTGTAATCGATTTTGTTGATAAACCGGTTATTTCGCAGCGGATATGCCGTAACGGCGACGGAGAACGCGTCGTCGTTGAATGTGTCATTATTTAACAGCCCGGCATATTCGGAAGACAAAACGCCTTTTAGCGCCTCGCCGACCTCATCGACGGCCTTTCCCCTGTCGGGACAGACCGCCGCGGACATGGCGTCCCGCGCCTGTTGTTTGATATTTTTGACGATAGCCGCAAAGGCCGCCGATTCCGCCGGGCGATCCGGGGGCGGCGCTTCCGTTGCGGGTGTTTCCGTTGCGGGCGTTTCCGTATTGGACGTTTCCGTATTGGACGTTTCTTTTATCGCGGCTTCATCTGCCGCCGGTTTTTCTGCCGCCGTCCGTGCCGCCGCCGTTTCCGCCGACGCTCCGACTGCCGCCGCCTCTTTCGATTCGTTCCTCTGGCCGCGGAGCATGAGTAAATACGTTCCCGCGGAGGAAACGGCCGCGATCGCGACAGCGCATATGCCCGCCAACAGAACTTTTTTTAGTATGGACACTTTAGTTGAACCTCACCCTCCCCCGCAATAAACCTCAGCCAGAACCCTCATCCCCGCCTTCCCGCCCTTCACACCCTCCGCCAAAACCAGCACCGGCGGCAGGCCCGGACGGTCGCAGGCGAACCGCAGGGTCTTGGGCTCCAGGCCGTATCCGCGCATCAGGCAGATTATGTCCGCGAGCCGCTCCGGCCGGTGCACCATGTAGAACCTCTTCATCGGCTTCAGCATCCGCGCCGAAACCGCGATTATCTCCTCCAGCGAGCAGAGTATCTCGTGCCGGGCGACGGCGCGCGGGCCGTCCGCGCTTTGAAGCCCCGCGCCGTTTTTGATATACGGCGGGTTGACGGTCACGACGTCGAAGGAGGCCGCGCCGAAGAGCTCCGGCGCGTTCCCCGCGTCGCCCGCGGCTATGTCGATCCTGCCCTCCAGGCCGTTCATCATGACGCTCCGGCGGGCCATGTCCGCGCAGGCGTCCTGGATCTCCAGGCCCGTCACATGTCCGGCCCCGGTCTTCCCGCAGAGCAGAATCGGGACGATCCCGCAGCCGGTGCAGAGGTCTAAGACTTTTTCGCCAGTTCTGATCCTGGCGAAATCAGCCAGCAAAACGGCGTCCGTCCCGAAGCCGAAAGCCCTGGGCCCCTGGATGATCCCGAGGCCGCCGAGGCCCAGGTCGTCGATCCGCTCGCCAGGCAGCAAAAAATTCACATCCATCGCAACCCGCCCGGTATGAATACCCAAATACAAAATACGCGAAGCTATTTTTCACCTTTGGGTTTCGCTCTCTCGTTATCGTTCTGATTCTGATTCTGTTCCAGTTCGTGCACCATCGCCAGCCTGCCCTTTTCGAGCACCTTTATCTCGCCCAGGGCGTAATAGCCGACGACCGCGTCGTCCGTGGCCTTTTTGCGCACCGCCGCCTTGATGATCTGCCGGAGGATGTTGACGGAGAGTATCTCGCCGTTTCCGTCGGGCGTGCTGACGATATCGCCCGGGAACGGCAGGTTCCTGTTCAGCGCCTCGTAGGTGTCCTCCTCGTATTTAAGGCAGCACATCAGGCGGCCGCATATGCCGGAAATCTTCGTCGGGTTGAGGGACATGCCCTGCTCCTTGGCCATCTTGATGGACACGGGCTGGAACTCGCCCAAAAACGACGCGCAGCAGAGGCCCCGCCCGCAGATGCCGATGCCGTTCAGGATCTTCGCCTCGTCCCGGACGCCGATCTGCCGGAGCTCTATGCGCATACGGAAAACCGCGGCCAGGTCCTTGACCAGTTCCCGGAAGTCCACACGGCCGTCGGAGGTGAAGTAGAAGACGATCTTGTTGAGGTCGAAGGTCATCTCCACGTCCACCAGCTTCATGTCGAGGCCGTGGTTCTTTATCTTCTCGAGGCCGATCACGAACGCGTCCTTCTCCGTCTCCCTGTTCTTGGCCTCCTGCTTCGCGTCGTCCTCCGTCGCTATGCGTATGACCTTTTTAAGCGGCTGGACGACGTCGCCGTCCGCGACCGGACGGTTGCCGATCTCCGTGAAGCCGTACTCCACGCCCCGGGCGGTCTCCACGATCACCGGGGTTCCGGCGGGTATGTTCACCCCGTCCGGGTCGAAATAGTATATCTTGCCCACCTTTTTGAAGCGGACGCCTATGACTTCCACCATTTTTATCTCTCCAATACTGTCATTTCAGGGCGGGGACTCCCCCGCTCCGCGTTTGTCCGGTTCGCGGCGAACAGCCGTTAGCGGCTGTACCGGATGCTGAAAATATTTGCCGTTTTGTAGGGACGACCGGGGCGGTCGTCCTGCAATCCACATGCGGCAAATGTTTCCGAACACGGGTATAATATGTTCAATTTGCGGCGGCGGGAGCAGAGCCCCCGCCCTACATTCATGGTGTTAGTCGGAAATAAGGTTGATAATACTAAATGTATAAGAAGCATAGCTTTTTATATTGAATAACGTGCCGCAAATGTAGGGCGGGGGCTTGCCCCGCTGCGCCATACGGGAGCTTCCGGCGGGGGCTTGCCCCCGCCCTGCTGTATGTTTTGACTGTTTGGCAATTCAACCCTATTTCCGACTAACACCACATTCATTACGCGGGTTCGCGGCTCAGCCGCATCAGCATTACCTCGACGGCCATCTGGAAATTCGCGTTAGCGGCCAAGGCGCGCTTCGCGTCCAGAACCGCGTAGAACTTTGTCAAAAGCTCCCTGGCCGTAGGGCGAGCCGGTATAGGCGAGCAGTCCGCTTTGCGGACGACCGGCCCGGGATGCATGGGCGAGCAGTCCGCTTTGCGGACGACCAGCCCGGGTTGCATGGGCGAGCAGTCCGCTTTGCGGACGACCAGCCCGGGTTGCATGGGCGAGCAGTCCGCTTTGCGGACGACCAGCCCGGGTTGTATGGGCGAGCAGTCCGCTTTGCGGACGACCAGCCCGGGTTGCATGGGCGAGCAGTCCGCTTTGCGGACGACCAGCCCGGGCGCGCCGTTCTTGCCACGTGCCTCGCTATCCACAAGCGCGTCGCGGTAAAACAGCAGCAGGATATCCAGCACTTCGCCGATCCTGTCCCTGTATTTCTCAAAGGCCGGGAAGCGCGAGAGGGCCTCGGCGCAGTCCAGGCCGTGTATCTTTTCCGCCTCGGCGAGCGTCTCGTCCCGAAGCTCCGTGAAATCCTCAGATTCGGCCAGGCGAAGCGCCAGCCCAGGGTTCCCCTGGGCATAGGCGGCCAGGAACGCGGCCCTTTCCGCCGGAACGCCTTTCGACAGGAGCAGGCTTTCCGCTTCCGTAGGCAAAATGGGCGTCAGTTTCAGCAATATGCACCTGGAGCGCACCGTGGGCAACAACAGCGCCGGGTTCGCGGACAAAAGGAGGAACACGCCGTAGGACGCCGGTTCCTCGATGGTTTTCAGCAGGGCGTTCTGAGCCTCCGGGGTCATCGTCTCCGCGCCGTCCACGATGAAGACCTTGTACCGGTATGAATACGGCCTGGTCTCCATCTCGCGGACGATCTTCTCGCGCACGTCGTTTACGCCGATGCTCTTTTTCCCGGCAAGGCCCACATAAAACACGTCCGGGTGGTTCCCGCCGTCGAACGCGCGGCAGGACGCGCAGACGCCGCAGGGCTCGTCTTTACCGGCGAGGCATTGGAGCGTCTTGGCGAAGGCCCGCGCCAGGCCGGCCTTGCCCATGCCTTCCGCTCCGCCGAAGACGTACGCGTGGGAGACCCTGCCGCGTAAAACGGCCTTGCGAAGGTGATCCTTGACGCCGGCCTGGCCTATTATATCGCCGTATGCGTTCAATGTCGACTCTTCTTTCAATATAGTTTCTTTCAAATAAATCGTATACCGCAAAAGAACCGCTGACGCGCAGCGGCTCGGAATGTCAAACTGGAGCCTGGAAAAAGAAGAGCCTGGAGCCTGGAAAAGGCATTGAACCAATGTCAACAGGTTATACGAATATCGAATAAAATCATCACAGTCTGTCGCCGAGAAGGCCGTTGAAGCGTTCGGCGTTTCGGCTCCGCCTGTGAAGTATTAATATGAGATTCGTATTGAGCGGTGCGCGATGGAATGGAACCCGCAACTGCAAAATCGCGGATTCCGTAGGGTCGGGGTTCCATCCCCGACCGTATCGGGGTTCCATCCCCGACCGTATCGGCGTTCCATCCCCGACCGTAAACCCCTTTACCCTGTTGAGTATCCTCGGAAAGTCGAAAACCGCATAAGAGCTGTCATTCTGAGCGTAAGCGAAGAATCTTTCCCCCCATATTACGGCGCCATTTTAACATAAAGACCCTTCGCTCCGCTCAGGGTGACAACTGGTATTAAATGGTTTCCGAGGGTACTCCTGTTGACATTGGACGGGGTATACCAAATGCTGAAAACATTTGCCGGCTGCGAGCCAATTCAACGAACGCTTCCGCGGCGAATCGGCGGCAGAGGAGGCTGATGTTTTCGCACTCCGATATAATGTTACGGACAAACAAGGATAAAGATTGGCAACGCGGATTCTTCGGATAGAAAACGGATAAACGCGGATCAATGGTGATCAAACGTCCTGCATTGACGACACCGGTGCTTAAAAAACGGTTAAAAAGCAAACTTGAATGCGTATTATAATCCCTAATCCGCGAAAATCCGTTTTTATCCGCAAAATCCGCGTTGCGAATCCTCGCCGCCTCACGCGAGGATGTCCAGCAAAAGCCCCCTGATCTCGTCGGTTTTGTCGAGGATCGCTATATGGTCCTTTTCGGTTTTCAACAGCTCCCGGGCCAGTTCGTCGAGTTCTTTGTCGACGAGCCTGATGATGCCGTAGACCCTGTGCCGCCCGCGCCTGTCCAGGAAATTCTCGCGGGAGAACTTGAGCGAATGGGTCACGACCTCGTTGATGAAATCCCCCACGAGGCTGCGGTAGCGCTTCATGTCCTTTATGTCCATGTGCTCGGCGATATGCCTGCCCCAGACGGTTATGTCGCCTATCAGCGCGTCGAGCCGCGCGGCCAGGCCCTCGTCGTCCAGCTTGTTCAGAGTGAAGCTGAAATCGGTTCTTTCGGCCCGCTCGGCGGCGGGGCCGATCTTCGGGTATTGGGCGGATAAAATTTCGGAAATACGCATGTCGGAAGCCCCCGGATGTCATCGCGATGTTGTCGTTTCGTATAGGCCATATGGGTGTTCGCCTTAAAAAAGACCTTTTAATCTGTCACCCTGAGCGAAGCGAAGGGTCTTAAGATTCTTCGCTTGCGCTCAGAATGACAATGCGGTAATTTTGAAGCTGAATGGCTATATCTTCCTGAAATCCTCCACGTTCAGCACAAAGACGGTCGCCCCGCCGACGGTGACCTCCACTGGGTACGGGACGTAGCTCTCCGTGGTGCCCACATGGGCCGAGTTCACGGGGGTCAGCTGCTTGCGGCTCTTGCAGTTCTTCTCGATGATCTCGATAAGCTCCCGCACGCGCTCCTCCTGGACGCCGCTTATCAGCGTCGTGTAGCCAGAGCGGAGGAAACCGCCCGTGCTGGCGAGCTTTGTCACGTAGAAGCCCTTTTCGTTAAGAAGGTCCAGTATGTGGAACGCGTCGTCGTCGTGGATTATTGCCATGACCAGCTTCATAGCGATGGCCCTCCCGCTCTTGATATTCTAACAATTTATGGGATAAGTATATCACAAAGGTCTTTGCCATGCAAGCAGTGGTTCAACGTAAAAGACCGCCGACCGCGGCGGCATCCTTCCGAGGCGGCAGAACGCGGATATAAAGCAGCCATTATAGGGGCGTGATTAATTCAGCCGCGAAAATCCGATGAAATCCGCAAAATCCGCGTTCCCGATCTTTGTAACTTTTCTTCGCCCGCCCCACTAGGAACTGTCCAGAAATAAACTGATCAAATATTTTTTTGAAACGCCGTAGAAGCGTTCGTCGTTTCAAAAAAATGTGCATGTTATTTCTGGACAGTTCC
>JGI20166J26741_10460004_pt1 | contig 15972 bp, 7 predicted proteins | sample TergutCu122P5_FD_26741 | JGI IMG/M metagenome (IMG submission 26741)
GGGGGGGGCGCAAGTAATACGCATAGTACAAAACCACAGACTGAAAATCCGAAGGAAAAAAAGTCACTTAGAAAAGCTACACATACACTACAGAACAATACTGAAATATAACATAATCAACACGATAGTGCAGGTTTGATTAAGACTGGTCAGGTCAGGATCACAAAAATTTTCCAAGGTCGCGAGTAGAGAAGCAAAAAGGAAATCAAAACGGTGCAACTTTAATTAGCCTCAGTACAAAAGTGGTAGAAGTGCGCATTACTTAGCCTCTGTCCTGCGCGTATAGCACAGGACTGCTGCAAACATTTAGACAATTTTGGGAGTGAGTGGTTATTTCGTACACTGAGTACACAGTGTTAGGATTTTATACACTGGGTACATAGTGTTAAGATTTTATATACTGGGTACATAGTGTTAAGATTTTATATACTGAGTACACAGTGTTAAGATTTTATACACTGGGTGTTCAGTATTAAGATTTTACATACTGGGTACACAGTGTTAAGAATTTATATACTGGGTACACAGTGTTGAGATTTTATATAATGGGTACACACAGTGTTAAGATTTTACGGTTTCGAAATCAAGCGGTAAAAACATGTGACCACACTGTTACAGACTGTACTATAAAAATGTACTGATTTTAGGCACAATTAAATGCAATGACTAGAGATGACTGTTTACAGCAGCAGAACAGAAACAACAGCCAAACATTTAAGCCGCTAAAATACTCCGTAACTCTCACTGCCATCAGCTCTTCATACACTATTCAACTGACAGCACCCACTGGGCACTACTGCGATGTGTTCAATCGGCACTAAGTTGGCTTACCCGAACTACAAAGCGTCATATCGCAGATGGCGTTCACTGCACGGTGACTTACCGTGCAGTGAACGCCGAATCGGCGCAGTCTCGGCTACAACGCCGGTTCACAGAATTCACACACCGACAGCCTGCAGGAACTGTGACTTTTTGTAGGAAGGCGTCTAAACTGTGAACGGTGCCGACAGCAACTGGCTGCGTGTATGTGAATGTAATGAAGCGGGCAGTCACTAAAGAACTGACAAAAACTAGAATGTTCCTGCTGCTGTGGTATGATCATGCCAAATCCAGACGACCGTCAATACGTGACTCACATACAGCAGCAGGCGAACAGCCCTCAATCAGCAGTACTTCGGTCAACTGTGTATATTTGTCCGAGTTTAAACCAAAAGAGCAATATGTCGACAAAAATTTAGTAAAAATCCCGTAAAGTTTCACGAAAATCCGTCAGATGAAGTCGCGACGTTCGTGCGGAAACGGACGGATGGACGGACGGGTATGACATGGCCGACAAGCGCCATTCGCTTTGAACTCGTGTTACAGCCTGTCCGCACTAAACTACACTCACTTAAATGTGCTACTGGCAACGCAAGATTTATAGGCCTGACTCTCCGTGCGCTAGGGCAATAGGCTTCATGAGATCAGCACGTACACTGTATTCGCAAGAGGAATCGTTTTTGAAAACGACGCATAACAGTTTCTTTACCTAAATGTGGCCCACACAGACCTGTTCTTCAATAGATGAACCCAATCATTTTAGCACACTTACACTTTGTGCAGACCGTCTGTCGACATCCTGTGTACTGAACGCCACACACCGCCCACCGTTACAACTATCAACATGTAACAGATCGCTAACAGGATTGCTGACAGGTAAACGTAAGGTGGCGCCCACCGCTAAACGCAGTGCCTCCTGTTATGTCAGCAACGAGCGACATGCAATGCTGCCAACAGATCTTGGACCACGTATATGTCAAGCTGAACCCTTTAAAAGCCCAGCGTGTACTGCATAGGCTACACCACCAAGTTCGGCATTCAACAAGAGGCGATCTACGTACTAACGTAACAGTGAGGTGCGTTCGCGCAACCACCGTTACCGTGGAAAAGTAGTAAGTATTAAATGCATGACTGTGTGACCGTGGCCTTAGTTACACAGGATGCAAATCACATCTCCTCCGTGCCTCATTATGTTGTCACCTGTGGCCTGTAACACAGGCATTACAATATTTTCCACATCATGTCATAAACGGCACGAATTGGGGGGGAATGAAGTCTAAATTTCTCTACAAACTTTCCCTGGAACATTTCTCAATCTAAGCAGAATTCAGCGAGATATCTTACTGTACATATGTCATCATGTCAAGTATCCGTTATTCTTTTCAGATTTTAATAAAACTTTAATTTTCTCGACGGATATCCGAAAAATGTTCAAATATAAAATTTCATAAACTCCATCCAGTGTAAGCAGAGTTGTTCCATGCGGAAGGAAGGACGGACAGACATGCCGAAACCCACAGTCGCATTCCGTTATTTTGCGAATGCTCTTAAAAATTCTACGTTCTGCCCACACAGTGTTTTGTATTGGTTTCAGAACAAACAGCGATTATTTCCCTATACAGCATTAACTAGTTGGGTTTTAGGCGCATACGCAAAATTGCGAAAAGGGAGTATTTGCTTTGTCATGCCTGTCAATCTGTCTGTCCTCCCGCACAGAGCAACTCGACTCCCACTGGACGGATTTTCATGAAATTTGATATGAGTATTTTTCGAAAATCGGTCGAGAAAATTCAAGTTTCTTTTAAATATGACAAGAATTGCCATTAACTTACACGAATACACGCGCTTAATTTGTTATAACCGTCACGAAGTGTTTACTGCGTGGTACGACCTGAGTACAATTCTGCTCTAACGCGTGGTTCGTTAACGCGAACTGGCTATAAAGCGCTTGATGGACAGGTGAACGCAGTTTGTACAACCAGCACTTTCGCACACGCGTGTTGGCTATCACGCGATTTCAGCGACTGGTGTTAAAAGACACAGGGTTGGATGACAGGCCGTATTTTGTCTGATGTGACCCTACAGTTATATCGCCAGATCTAACAGGAACACAACCATCGCGGTGCAGCAGAACTGACTACTTAAATACACCTGGCGTTACTTTCAGAACACAGTCGGTAAGTGTCGTCACAATGGAACACACCCGGCAGTGCCTGCTACATCGCGAGATCTGGGGCTCTCACACTGGCGCTGATTGTGATACGTTTCCTACGACGTTTCGTAGTGCCGGCAGGAATATCGTTACTGGTGTTTCGGAGAAGCGTACTGCCGTCATCTTCAGGGCGAAACATTTCAGAAGACGAACCGAGCCAGAAAACAGGTACGGGCGAATGGGGTACCAGCACGAGATGAATCTCTATCGTAGTTACTGAGTTTGTTAACAGTTCTGATTAGGTGGCGTCAAGTGGCAAAACGACCGTGACGATGGGACGATGGGAGTGGTCGTGTTCCACAGTTCGGACCCAAAATCGAAAGCGGGACCCCCCAAATTCAAAGCAATGGAGCTAGCCATGGCACCGCGAGGATGCCGTTGTGTAATATTATCAAGACATGTCACAACATGCTCTCAGCAACAAATGTGCATCAACAGACTATATAACCGGCACAATCAACTTAAGAAGTGTGACCAACTTCCAGTGACAACTGCGTCATTTATAGCCATCGGTAACCATAAAAGCAAGGAAGTTATCAGGGACGAAACGGTACAATTGCTCAAGTTATGAAATGTTACATTCAAAAGGGATATCATTTTATCTTATGGTCCGGTCATGTAGCACGCGTGGTGCAGTTACGAAGTTTATGGGACACAATGGTAGGAAAGTCTAAAGGAAAGGGAATATTAGGACGATCCAGGAGCAGGGGAAGGATACCAGAGACTTTAAGAAACATGGTGACAGGACGGTGGTTTCAGCTTCCTCATATTGACCCAATACTGGAATACTGTGAATAGGGTAATCAACCTTCGGCATTTCTTGTCTAGCTAGGACAATGCATGCAGTCAATGCGGTCAGCTCTGTAACAATATGCCCCGTACCTGCGGGCCGAATGTTTCGTACTGCGATTTTGTTTCTGGACGAGGGGGAAAACGAAAAAAAATATACCAGTTTTGTGATTAAGTTGAACAAGGCCTCCCTGCATATTCCCGAAGAAGCTACAACTGGTTAAAGGCAAAAGACAACAGAGCACACAATACAATTACATGTCGGCCACACCTGTTCAGACCATTCTCTCTGTTCAAATCGTGTGTGGTCAGTCAGCTGACCGACTGCTCTACACTGCAGTCGTTTGCGCTAATATTAGAGCTCTGCGGGGAGATACATGTCAGCAGTACAATAAACCGGTTGATACTCCATTTGTTGTGTCACGTGTACCGTGTTGTTGTTAACCAATCACGATGTGATAAGCACAGGGTCACGAAGCAGCAGCCCCAGCCGACCGGCACACCAGAACAACGTACTCCATACTGAAATACGTAACACACAACAGCATCGCAGTACACACCAGTTTTAAAGGTTGTTCATTATCTCTGCGGCGTCTGAAAATTTGTAAGATCGTCATCAGGCGGGGCAGATGACAGTGGCTAGCTTACACCGCTGTGTACCGTCAGCTACGCTTGTGGCAATACAGGTCATTTCTGTAACACACACATTTCCTAAGCATGTTTGACACGCCTCATTCAGTATTTGTGTTCCTTCGCTGTTGCTGATAATGAGTACACTTGAAATTCCCTTGCATTATCATATCAGTGATTTGAACACCCTTCAGATACCGTCTGACGTCGGTCTTAACCGCTCCTCGCTGCTTATCATCCTTTATAAGACGTACCATTAAGTCCTCAATGTATCTAAGTTGCACAAAAAACAGAATTATCAAAATCCTTATCTACTCCTCAGATTCTCTTAACAATGGCGAAAGAAATATAGACACTTCAGCTGCGTTTCTGATACACAGCATTCGGACTGCTGAGCCAAAACTGTCTACTGGTGCACCGTGCTAACAGCCAATACGTGTAGTAAGCAGTCACCAGTCACAACACCGATGCACGTTCCACACAGAACAGTGCGCTGTTATGACCTGTTCCAAACATAACAGAGGACTTTTGCCCCAAGTTTCAAATACACAGAGCACTATGGCATCACGTTACAAACAGAACGGTGAACTCTGCACAACGTTTTAAATAAAATAGCGCATTTCCACGTAATGTTGTGAAATATCTAATTCGCTACATTTTACCATCACATACAAAAATACGGCACACTGTAATTAAAATAACGATCCATTTAGCAACAATGGGATTTAACGATGCTGAGTAACCTGAATGGATCAGAACTGTGGCTACCGAATTTCGTGCCTTCTGCACGTACGCACTGATTGTTATTGAGCACACACTGAAGTAAAGGACCCTGGCACCGGACGGATATGTGCAGGGGGAGGGGTGAAGGGGGGGATGCCTGAAGTGCCCAAAGCATTAACGTAAATCATCTACACTGTTCCTGCATTCAGACGATGTGCACTCTCCACGCCCCTATAAACCTTTATGATACAGTGATAAATGCAGTGACAAAACATCTGTTCTGTTAATGGGATAATGTGCCAATTAAGGGGTTTAAGAAATCAAAGCACAAATTCATTACATCACTCCAATCATTCCAAATTCATGACGGTAACGACCGTCCCCAGAAGGTCGAGGGTCGTGAACTGTTTAAAGCACTAACGGGTTCGCCAGGCCAATGCGTACAGTTGTTCCTGTTAATGACGTCAAGACAGAAGGGGAGCAGAGGTATAGCTCCAATCACTCTTAGCCATGCACTAGAGGCAACTAAGTGGTCATCACACCCCGGCCGCTTTACGCCCCAAAGAAACCCCGCTACCTACCGAATCGGAGGCTGGGTGAGCCCCACAGCCGGTCTGGACATTTAAAAAACTAAAATATTTCGTGACCCTACTGCGAATCGAAGGCAGGACTGTCCCGTCCGCAGCCCAGTCACCACAAAGACTACGCTTACAGCAATACTCAGCACACGTGGGCAACTGAACTGCTGACATCCCGTCCACACCAGATGTAATGTTTATACCGCCAGAGCCTCGTTTGTAATAACGGCGTCACACGTGGAGGGAGACTAGGGTGGCTTTGTGCGTCTCATCCCAACCCTCATATCGTTTTCATCCGATGATAAACACAGCTCCCAGCAACCCCCACAAAGTGAAGCCAGACCGACGACAAACAAGGTGCCTGTGCATAGACGAGCTCTAATATGACGCAGTCCCTCTTTATCAGCTGTTAACTGCCGATTCCATAATTTGCTCCGGGTATTTAGAACATTCTACCGCTATCGACCGCCAGCTGACGTCACATGATGTGTATGCTGCATAATGCAGTGACCCTACGTACCGTGACAGTAGCGTGCTGTACCAAATACAGCACAGTCCAAGGCGCTAACGATGTGCCGTGGCGTGTCTGTCATTCGTAAGACAGTTAACATCTGTTAACACCCGCGTAGTCACATCCTCCACGGGCGTCCTTGCTGCTGGGAAGCAGAGTGCACCAATACAGGTCCCTGTTCTACTGTCTGCCACGTCATCGGAGGTTGGCTGAGTGGAATACGATAAACCAGCTGACTGGACGTACAAACAATTGTCAGATAAAATAATGACATAATAGGCCGTAAAAGGCACGTCAACGCATGAATTTTGTATTTGCCCCCCCCCCCCACGACAAATGCGGCTAAGTACAGAACGGCATTTCATTTTTCTTTCATTCTTACGAAGTGTCCAAATTCCGCCAACATACAAAAACACTTCATAATAGTAAGAGGACCAATGAATTCAAAACATAACGATATACGGGTGGTAATATTTCAACACACAACCACTAGAAGACTGACATAACGCCGTAAAACACGCCTAGTTTCAAAGCTGGATATCATGACGTCGTTCTTGCAACTCGCAGCTCCCCGTGGCTTGATTGAAGGCCTGCCCCCTCTACACCCTTCAGCAGCTTTGACCGGCCACGACTCCCACCAGTCCTCCTATCTGAAGTGAGGCAGTGAGTGCCGTCCTAAGAAACGTGGGAAAATCACCTGCACTCCGCCGTGTGGAAAACCTGTGAACATACCATAATGTGGGTTGTGAGGTACTGAGGACTGGGGTCTTCCGGGATGTGATACTGTGTTATTGGGTGTGGGGTTGCAGATGGTGTGAAGGGATGGGCCGAAACATGCAACTTTTCTTAGTCACAACGCAACTTTACTTGCAACATGTTTCGACTACTGTTGGTAGCCCATCAACAGGCCGATTCCAAAGATATAAAAAGAAACAATACAGCTGCAAACTGGTCGGAGATCTCGGACCTTACAAATGTGGAGTACATAACAACGCACATAATATTTACATTAGTAGGAATTAAATAATGGGGCTTAAAGGTGCAATTGTGAAACTGTGTATGCTTTCAATAACTGTAACTGCATATTAATTACACTCTTAGTAGAATCATAAATGGACCTCGTGACCCTTGACAATGTACTACGTTCTTTCGAAACGTCGACGCAGCGTCAGTCCCAGACGACGCGAGTCCTCTGCCTCGTGATTTTGTTTGGGCTGCAAGCTTCTGCAATACGTTTCTCGCCAATTCTGTTCGTCGCTCAAGACAGACCGCTGCTCTAGCCGGGCGATGTTGGCGGTCAGCACCACCACCACTATGGGATGGCACAGAATTCTGCGCTATACCAAAAGCGCCTGCCCGTACAGCAACTTCTCCTACACGCATGTTATAGCATGCAGTGTACACAGCAACTGAAGGAAATAAATAACTATAGCGCAGTTGATCCAGGCTGTCAGCCAGCTCAAGGTGAGCTCGGGGTTTTGGGACATTGACCGTTCTTGCAGCACGCTTAGCGCAGTTCATTTTCTTTTTAACGTGTTCAGACACTTAACCAATACACATATAACACTAATCGCTTTACTTCTGGGTCGGATATTCTTTCGAAGAACACCCGCGCTTAACTGATCGCTCCGTGATGTGAGCGTGACTGATGGTATGACATTTAAATGCAGGTAAAGGCCGTCCACGTTCCCACAGTGGGCCTTTAGTTATAACAGGCGTCACAACGTGACACCAGCCCCCTGCTTCCGCGGGAAGTCGCCAACACAGAACACAGCGCAATCCATCCCAACGAATGCCTCAGACCTCGTCGTCATGACGTCAAACGACCAACCTATGACGCAGTAACGAGCACCACCATCCAGCTACGATCCTACGACTGGTGTGCGCCAGCAACTGTACACTGTGCACGGACTGGAGTGAATGCCTGTCACTCTTTCTACGACTGGTTCATTTGGCAAAAATTCGTACTCGGGCACACTTCTCAGATGTACAACTTGTCATTGTGATCGCATTCCCACGACTTGTGTACTTGGCCATGCGACGTACGGAATGATGACAGTTCACACACGAGTGACCTGCTTTGTCCTACATAAACGAGTCGTGGGAACGTGGCAACAAGTCTCGACATGGAGAATCATTAGAGCCGCGTCGCACATCAGGCAGTAAACGAACCAGCGCTCAGTAATCGCGCAGTGGCCAGTATTCAGGAATGACCAGTATTTAAACGAGAGCGTCGTTCAGAATTTTGTGATCAGGTGGGGCAGTTGTAAGGGACATTCAAGCCATAGAAACTTCTTAAGAGACAGCGTGATGTTATCGGCAATGTATGACACTGCACCAAACCTTTTGGCTACGTCATAAGCCTGTATATATTAGTTAGTTGTACTGAATATTCACGCCAAGCACCTGAATAGTTCTTAAGAGGCAGCCTGATGTGTATCGGCAAAGTACGCTGCTGCAATGCCGACCGCAACATAGGTGCCTGTAGAATGCTTCATAACGTTTCCGATTACGACTGCAATTCGACGTTAATGACTAACTATAACAGTAGGACGGTGTTATATACAAACCCAACGATCCTACGGTGGATCCAGTTGGCGTCACGGAGCTAGGGCAGCGCAGTCAGCGCAGTGTTGTCAGCAGGCTACGCGCTGCAGCAAGGTCAGCGTAGTTATCGCAGTGTTGTCAACAGGCTACACGCTGCAGCCAGGACAGCGGTCAAAGCAGTGTTGTCAGCAGGGTACGCGCTGCAGCCAGGGCAGCGTAATCAGCCCGAAATATGGCGCTTTGACTTCAGCAGGGAATACAGATTTCTCTCTTCTCCAAAACGTCCAGACCCGTTCCGCGGCCCACCCTAGCCCCTATTCCAAGAGTACCATAGGCGCTTACCCCAGAAGCAGGGCAACAAGGGCGTGACACTGACCACTCCCCCATGTACAGCCGAGGTTAATGAGTGGAGTGTACCTCAACTCCCCATACGCCTGTATGACATGCACACGAATACCTTTGAGATTTTCGCCATGTGTGTCACACGCTGAAGGTACAAGTTACAGGAGAGTCTGCGCGAACAGCACTATGGAAGCTAACCACGATGTGGACTCTTAAAGATGCTGTAAGTTGATTAGGCTGGGAATCACAATGAAAGTGAAGAGACGATTAGTGTGGCTATAAGCAAACGCTAGCTACTGTTACGATGGGCAAGACCGGTTCGTTTTGCGAAAATACGCTTCTCAAATTAATAAATTAATACCCTGCATTACGCGGTCAAACTGCAGAACAGCCTCTCAGATGCATGCGTCATTACGTGCAGCACACTCTTAAGGACTAATCAGCGACATGGCGGGGAACAACAGTGACCAGCTGTATTGTCTGTTGCACGACGGTACCCAATGCAGTGTGAGCGAGGACGGTCCATCATGGCCTCGCACAGCTCCTACAGTAAAACCATGGCCTTCCAGGCTGCATGCCGAACAGTGGTACGCTACTACGCTACCACGCTACAGTCGTGCAAACCGTAACCGCCTGTAGTGTGCCCGGCATTGAAAAGTTTCTGTTTCTCTAGCCTGCAAGGATTCCTTCAGTCTCGAAAGAGTACCGAAATAAAGAGTGCGTGGTGTTTTGTCTCCACTTCGCAATACTTCTTCCTTGCACAGTGCTTAATACAGAGCTGCATCGCTTTTGCCTTTAGCAGTAATAATAATGCAGTTGTCATTATTTACTGACGCGAAGGTCTGATAGCTAATTATAAATAATAATAATAATAATAATAATAATAATAATATCCCTCGGTTTACGGGTTTAATTCCTGCTGCAATGCATGCTAATAAGACGAAACTCGCAGAGTAAAATTAATTTCTCATTTACTTTCCAAGTGTGAAATTTCAGTTGATTCCACAGGTAGAAATTTCTCCCGCAACATGTAAGCCCACTCTAACACAACACACAACTGTATCTTCGCATACACAGCACGAAGTGTCAATTACCATGTTTCAGTAGCATTCTTAGAAGTTAAGGTATGCGTAAACAACAGTTACAACATTGCAGTGGAAGTATATAAACATCGGATATCATCCGTATCATAAACATGACAGACAAAAATTCCTTCAGTCTTTATGGATGTAAAACGACTAAGACAAAACACCGAACTTCAAACCAAAGCTACCATAACCAGAGATACTGCGCAGGCTGCTCACTCATGTCGTAACCTTCCGCGTATTCTAGAACATTCGGGTAGCCGAGAGTCTAAGCGAGGCGCCGGAAACAACGATCGGTTTGCGTGAGGAAGGAGATCGTACGTACAAGAGAAATGTGGCTTGCAAACTGACAAACAGGCAGTAATTTGTGCATCTCGTATGAGAGGACGCAAACCTTCTGCGTGTGAGGTTCTTCAGACTCTCGTTCGCGTAACATTCGGCGTGCGGAAACGGCGTCCAACAGCGCGAAGTTAGCGCCGTAACATGGCAGTACGGTGTCCTCTTCCTCCACATTTCGATGTACTCGACGTTCGGCACGAAAAGGAGCCCTTTTCTCGCAGGTGCTGGGGACAAAGAGCGAAAACACGTCGATTGGGGGATTAGTCGTGTAGGACAGCACCGCCAACATTCAGTAGAAGCAGTGGCGTGACCGTCGCAAACCCCGCAGACTTAAGCAAGTCACGCTGCACACGAACTGACTGAAGCTGTACCGTAAGCCACAACCACGCCCGCGCACTTCCCCCGCACTTCAACAATAATTACCACTGTAACCGCTGCCAATATGGCCGAGAAGTACCCCTCGCGTTACATTCTGCAGTACTGACCCTAAGTGCCGGGACACCGTATATACGGAACTCCACACCGACGCTGTACAATTACAATTTCACCGACTATCCACGCCATGAATGTGGGCAGGGGCAATGCAGTTGTATAGCAGCTGCCTACGGGCTGGACGTTTCGGGGATCGAATTCCGGTGGGGACGAAGTTTTCCGCACCGGGCCTCTTCAGCGGGGGTAAAACGGCCGAGGCGTGGCGTTGGCACCCACCCCATCAAGTGCCAAGGCAAAAGAAGAGTAGAGCTATACCTCTACTCCCCGTATGGGCCTTCATGACCTGTTCCAAAGTAAACTTTACCTTTACCTTTTTTCACGCCACGAATTTGCAGGCTTCTTAACCTGACACGTTACCGGTAAAGTACGACATCACAATGCCGATCGAATCATAGGTACCTCAAGCCCCGGAGTGATTCATAACAACAGCGGCTTCCTAACCACACACGCAGCGCACTGTTATGTTCTTATTTTCGCCTGCTTTCAGCGAACGTTACGTTCTGAATGTCTGGCTCTGTTTAACACGTATAATTCAATTTTCAACATAATTCAAGTGTAACGCAACACTGCTGCATTATGAAACCCGCGCCTAAATTTGAAAGAACAGTCAAACAATACGGGCAAGCGGCCTTACAAGGAAGGTCCATTCTATGTGAAATAATGCCACTCGCGACCGTCTCGTGGGCATACGCCTACGTCGTAATACAAAATGGTAGGCGCTGGCTGACGTCGCAGCCAGCTCACCAGTTCTGGCATCGACCGACATGACCACTCGCGGCACTCGCTGACCCGTGCCGGCCTCACTTATCTGCTGGCCGTCCAGAAGTCGTCCTTGATTCGTACACTTAAATATAGGAAACCAAAATGAAGTCTATGTGACCTCGTACAGACTATGTTATACAAGCGTTACGAAAGCTGACCAATTCGTTCAGAATTCATCCGGAAAATAACACGCAAAGTCCAACTATCAGGCCGCATGTCGATGGTATTCCTGTGTGAAGCGGATAAACTACAGCTAACCGTTACTGCATCTCCAGCACTGCGACATGGCTGCCTGACCTAAAGATTCAGGCCGTACCGCGCAGTAAACGCACTCCGTCTCTGTCATAACAATAGTCAATGTACGATTAACGTAACATTAAGGCGCGTTCGTGCAAGCATTGTTGCAGCGGCAATGCAATGACTTATACAACTCTCTGTATATGTGCAGCCTTAGGTATCCAACATGCAACGTGCATGCGCCATATTGTCATCAGTGGCCTGCCCCGCTCTACAGTATATTTCCACATTGTGTCTTCAACGGCACGATTTTCGGAAAAAGGTTACTGAATATAAAATATTTTTTATTTTCTCTACAACTTTTGTGTCAAACATTTCTCATTTTAAGAAAAATTTGGCGAGATATTAAAAATGTATACAGTTCTTCATGTAAAGCAGGCTACCCGTTATTCTTGTCAGATTTTAACTATTTTCGAAAAATAATTAAATATAAAATTTCATGGAAATCCGTCCCGTGGGAGACGAGTTGTTCCACGGACAGAGAAGCTAATTGTCGCTGTTCGCAATTTTGCGAAAGCGCCTAACAAGGCAACATCTGGCAGCAGGCCTACATACGTATTCTGCTGCAGTACATCGCCCTGCCCTTCAACGGAATGTTTACCGCGAAACTACCCTACTATGTCGACTTTTTCGTGTCTGTAGGGCGCAGCAGTGCAGACGGTGGAGAAGGCGGAAACAGCAGTATCTGAGAACACACACACACACACGGCGGGGGTGCAACCGTTCGACGTGGGCGGAAAAACTCCGGGAGTTCTTGAAGGAGTGAAAAAAAAAGCGCTTTATGTGAAGACCGTCTGTGACCCACACCAGTGACAAAACTGTGTCGGATTTTCATAAAATTCGGTACAAGATTGACATTATTTATTCCGTGAATTTTGCACTTTGATTGAATTAAACTGTTCATTCCTGACACCAACACGCAACTTCATGTTTCGGCATCACGCCAACCTCAGGGAGCTCACAAAAAGTTTTCCAGCAAGCGAGAAATTCGTGAAAATCGCCTCAGTGACAGTCACACTTTACTTAGTACCGTCAACGAATTCCCATTTCCTTAATGGATGTGGGTGAAATTCGATCAGCACGTAATGCCGCCTGACATCGTACGACGTTCTGAAAGTAAAGAACGCCTGGATAAAGTACGTGTTCTGCATCACGAAGTGCGTACACCATTGTCGGTCTCGTCTTCGCAGTCTCTGGCCAGCACTTACGTAACAGTCTCATACAGGCCGTTGCGTCGCGGCTCTTGTAACAGTCTGCTCTTCCCGCACATACAGCGCACAGAGCGTCCTCCGGTAACTGCATATAAGACGGCAACATGACGATCCTGGTCACAACACGCGGCTCCTAGTGTGATGAAATCGTCATGGGCACACACTGCGATATGAGACACCTGTTCATACCGTGGCACCGTGTGCATGCGGCACAGTCCTGCTTCAGGAGCTAACAGTTCCTCAGTCGAAAAATACCACGAATTTTACAGAACGCGACAAATCATTAGTGTGTTCAAAACCGCCACCTGTCCCTGTCCTGAGCCAGACCAATCCAGACCTTATCCACCCACCCTATTTCTTTAAGAGACATTTTAACTTTACCGCCATATTTACGTCCAAATCTTCAAAGCCGTCTCCCCTCCAGGTGTCTGCACCAACACCCAGATGCAGTTTTTCTTCCCCATGCGTGCCACGAAATCAGCCACTTCAGCCTTCATGATCTAATCACCCGAATAACAGTTGGAGGGCAGTACAATCCTGCAGCTTCTCACTGCACAATTTTCCCAGTCACCGTAATATGACACAAGCTCTCCTATAAAATGCCGCCAGAGCCGTTCAAACCGACTTGTGTGTCGAGAAGTAGGACTGCTGCTGTCCACCCACCTCGACAGTGGTGCCGCGTGGGGAAGACACACCGTCAAATACCGAGACCAGTAACCTACGTGTTCCGATCCAACATACACCGGACCACGTCTGCGCAACGTAGCACTGCAGACAGCAGTCTGCTTACAGCTCATGCTTCTTACGAACCGAACGAGTAGCAAATGGCGACCAGTATGTAGTGACATATGCACCGATACTTATGTTTAACAGCACCGATGTTCTGACCGCAAGGTTGGCTGGAGATCCGGAGGCAGCGAAGGTCAAAGCTGTTCTCGTCGGTCCAGGACAGTTGTTTTCGAGGCGCCTCACCCAGTCCCACAACATTCAAAAGGCGAAGTCCCAGGTTCGTTGTTAAGTTCCAGTATACAGCCGATGGGCAGTGCAGCTTCCCTTCGCCCCAGCTCACCTTCAGCTGCAAGGTACTACCAAACTGAGTCCCCACACCCGAAGCTCACAGCATACCCTGCAGCTTGGCCTTTGCTATATGAGGCAAAGCATCCCATTTGACAGGTCAGAAGTCAAAGTGCTCCTACCCTGGACTTGCTGTAACGGGCGATCCAAGATACCTATCAACCTTGCATTCGCAACTTCTTTTATGGGCAAAGAGATGTGGTTTGTTGTTGCAGCTTGTGGGTAATGCCGACGATACGGGGGGGTGGGGGGGTGTAGCCGGCACAAATTACCGGGGCCTGAGTATTTTGCATATGTTGTTGTCTTTCTCGACAGTGTCATCGTCGATTGTACAAATTCACCCCTTCAGGCCACCCCAAGTCACTCTGCAGGTGACAGCCGGTCTCCGATTTAGTGCAAAGATTTTGGTCTATCCGCCCTTCCCGGGCGGCCCGAATAAATTTCTCCACCGGGCCCTAACCCGTTCTCGGCGGCCCTGCTTGTAGGAAACGAGAACTAATGTGGTGCCCACGTCTACATGCAGCTGAAGTTAGTTGCACTTGCAGTTGGTGGACGTTAACATCAAGAAATGTGACCCGACTCCACGCTAACAATAAAGGTAGGTTCCATTTACTGCTACAAATATGAATATAACTCCCATAAACTCTGAACGTATACTGCAAATGGCACCCATCCGATTCTCGAGTTACGTTTCAGAACACACATCAAAACTCGTTAGTTCGTCGGTCAGTCTGTTAGCCTGGGGCACTCGGTAAGTATAACACGAAGCCGAACCAAAATGTATTTATAACGCGGGTTAGGAATCACCATTTAAAGCCTAGTATTACTGTACACATCGCAGTGTGGCTGGGTGTTCCGTATAATTCTTATAACAAACGGCAGCCTGGATGTATGCAACTGGTCTTCCTAATAGAAGGGAACGGTGTTCTCTGAGAGACACGAACTGAATACATGAAGTAGGTTAATTTTTGTCTTCGATTGGTTAGATTTTCGCACACCCGAACACATCACGTTCGCCGTTCACAGCCCAGTCTTCTTTTTTTTACAGCGCTTTATCTTCAGCAGCCTCGCCGTATCAAAGGACACCCACACAGGTGAATGTCAATAAACACGCGCTTTGTCTGCGCTGCCACTTTAGGACGGTTCATGTCTCTGGGTACTTCCCACTGTTACACTTTCTGATCTTCCCAGCCAGACATGAAAAGTTTGTTTGTGGCCAGTGACTGTTGTGTCAATGGCTGCGTTGTGCTAGTACGCTGGCACACTGACGAACACAACACTTCAGCACAGCACAAAAAACAAATTTGCATCAGACGTACAATTCGATACGAGGGATATGTTAACACCATGGGGACTGGCGCGAGATAAGCCGTCGAAACTGAGTCTTCGAACTCCGGTCCGAACTTTGACACATCGAAATGTCACTCAGTGCATTAGGATGTGTCAGAGGTCAAGAGATCCAGACAGCACAGTAATACAGCACATATCCTGAGACCTTGTGCTAAACCCAGCAAGCGAGCTCAGTTCCGGTCAGGTACTCCAGCGGCACATGGCAACTTCG
>JGI20166J26741_10462226_pt1 | contig 15967 bp, 17 predicted proteins | sample TergutCu122P5_FD_26741 | JGI IMG/M metagenome (IMG submission 26741)
TTTTGCAATTTATTATGCGAGGTGCTATATAATGAGAACAAAGATTACGTTGTCCTGCACGGAGTGCAAACAGCGCAACTACAACATGGACAAGGAAAAGAAGAACCACCCGGACAGAATGGAGACCAAGAAGTTCTGCCGCTTCTGCAACAAGCATACCATCCACAGAGAAACAAAATAGTACACCACATAAGAGACTTAACAGTCAATAACCTTTATAGGGAAGGGTAAACATGGACGAATTTGACAAGAAAGATATCGAAAATGATATAGAAAAACTGGAGCCGGAACAAATCGAACCGGAACAACTGGAACCGGAAGAGATCGAACCGGAAGAATTAGAATCAGATGAATTCGAGCCGGAAGAATACGAATCCGAAGAGCCGGAGGCCGTAAACGCCGAAGCCGGCACGGCGGAAGCCGTAACCGGCAGGGAGCGCAGGGCCGCGGGCGCAACCGCCGCCGCTGGCCCGGCTTCGGATAGATCGAAGCAGGGCAAAACCGGCAAAAAGAATTCAAAGCCCACCCTGACCAGCCGCGTCATTGAGTGGTACAAGGGGCTCAGGTCGGAATTCCGCAAGGTCGTGTGGCCGAGCCGCAGGGAACTCGCCCGCCAATCCGCCACGGTTATACTGACTTCGCTGCTCTTCGCCGTGATCATAGCCGCGTTTGATTTTGTCTCAAGCGAAGCGCTCGCCCTGTTCGGGCATATCGTGCTGAAGTAGCAGCTATGGCCGGGGTTGATAATACGGCGGCCGAGCCGCAGTGGTTCGTGGTACACACGTATTCGGGCTACGAAAACAAAGTAAAGGCCAATATTGAAAAGATCATCGAGAACCGGGGCATGCAGGATCAGATAACCCAGGTCGTCGTGCCGATGCAGGACGACGTGGAGATCAAGGACGGCGTCAAGCGGGTCGTCGCGCGCAAGGTGTTTCCGGGTTATGTGCTTGTCAAGATGTTCATGAACGACGACACGTGGTACGTCGTGCGCAACACGCGCGGCGTGACAAGCTTTGTCGGCCCGGGCTCCAAGCCGGTGCCGCTGACGGAGCAGGAGGTCGTCGATATTGGCGTGGAGGTCAGCCGCGTTCTGTTCGATTTTGACGTGGGCGACACCATCCGCGTCATCTCCGGCCCGTTCGAAAATTCGGTAGGCCCCATAAAGGAGATCAACGACGGCAAGTCCACGGTCATCGTGCGGCTGTCCGTCTTTGGGCGCGAGACGCCCGTTGAGCTGGATTTTGACCAGGTCGCGCATATATAGCCTGGTATTGTTTCACGTGGGAGGATTAAAAATCCACTTCACCACATTTATTCAAGGAGGCGCCTTATGGCAAAGAAAATCACAGGTTATGTAAAACTGCAAATCAACGCGGGGAAAGCGACGCCCGCGCCCCCGGTCGGGCCAGCGCTCGGCCAGTACGGCCTGAATATCATGGGGTTCTGCAAGGAATTCAACGAGCGCACGCAGTCCCAGGCCGGGCTTGTCATACCCGTCGTCATTACAATTTATCAGGACAAGAGCTACACATTCATCACAAAGACGCCGCCGGCGGCGGTGCTGCTGAAAAAGGCCTGCAAGATAGAGTCCGGCTCGGCGGTGCCGAACAAGACCAAGGTCGCGACGGTTTCGGCAGAGGACGTGCGCAAGATAGCGGAACAGAAAATGCCGGATCTAAACGCCGCTTCGGTGGAGGCCGCCATGAGCATGGTCGCGGGGACCGCCCGCAGCATGGGTATCGTCGTCACCGGTTTTGAAGGCTGATTCAGGTTTTAACGTGGGAGGGCCCGCGCGGCCCGAATTTTTGACCACTTAGGAGGATTTTATGAAACGCGGAAAGAAATACGCCGAAATGGCAAAATTGGTCGATAGAAGGACGCTCTACGATACGCAGGACGGCATTGATCTGGTGCTGAAAACGGCCCCCGCCAAGTTCGACGAGACCGTTGAGGCGCATATCCGCCTGGGCGTCGATTCCCGCCACGCCGACCAGCAGGTGCGCGGCGCGGTCGTTCTGCCGCACGGCACGGGCAAAAAGGTGCGCGTGCTGGTGTTCGCAAAGGGCGATAAAGCGGCGGAAGCCGAAGCCGCCGGCGCGGAATTTGTCGGCGCGGAGGAGCTCGTCACCAAGATACAGAACGAAAACTGGTTCGATTACGATGTCGTCGTCGCGACGCCGGATATGATGGGCGTCGTTGGCCGCCTCGGCCGCGTGCTGGGCCCGAAAGGCCTCATGCCCAACCCCAAGGCCGGCACCGTCAGCATGGATGTAAAGCGCGCCGTCACCGAGATAAAGGCCGGTAAAATCGAGTACCGCCTGGATAAGACGAACATCATCCACGTGCCGCTGGGCAAGGTCTCCTTCGGCATCGAAAAATTGCAGGAAAACTTCCAGACCCTAATGAGCGCGGTTATAAAGGCCAAGCCCGCCGCCGCCAAGGGCCAGTACCTGAAGAGCGTCGTGCTCGCCTCCACCATGGGGCCGGGCGTGAAGCTGAACCCCGCGAAGATAACGGAGTAAAACCAGGATATAGTATCAAAGCCGCCGGGCCAGACCGGCGGCTTAGTTTCTTTTATAAGTCAGAAATATCAACCAGCCCGAACAGCGCGGCGATCAGCCTGTGGCCCTCGCCCACGAAAACGCCGGATTTTTCGCATGACGATTCGTCAAAGCCGGCCGCGGCGGCATTCGGGCTATCGCCGGCGCGCGCGCTGTCGTACAGCAGGAACGGCACGGGCTCGCCGTTGTGGCCGCGCGTTTCGGTCAGGGTCAGGTGGTCGCTGAGCACCAGCAGGCGGTAGGGCTCGCCGGCGCGGTCAAGGCCGGCTTTCAGGCGGGCCAGCGCGCGGCTGTCCAGCCATTCAATGGCTTGCAGCTTGCCTTTTAGGTCGCCGCAGTGCGTGCATTCGTCCGGCGCTTCCACGTGCAGCAGCGCGAAATCGCAGCCGCCGGCCAAGCCGCGGAGGACGGCGTCGGCCTTGCCCTCGAAGTCGGTGTCGATATCGCCCGTAGCGCCCGGCACGGTAATTTTATCCAGCCCGGTCAGCGCGCCGATGCCCCATACCAGCGGCACGGCGCTGACCACGAAGCCGCTCTTCCCGAACGCCTCGCCAAAAGACGGCAGCGCGGCCACCGTGCCCTCCGCCCAAAACCATATCCCGTTGGCTGGCAGCTTGCCCTCCGCGCGCCGCGCCGCGTTGACGGGGTGCTTGTCCAGAAAATCATGCGCGATGGCCATCAGCTCGTTCAGGCCCTCGGCGGGGCCGCCGGCGGGCAGCAGCGCGTCTATCCGCTCGCCCAGGTGGTCATGCGGCGGCGCGGCCGCAAAGCCGGATATATCGGCGCCACGCTGGACGGCTATGTGCCGGAACGACTGCGCGGGGTATATCCTCACGCCATGCGCGGCCGCGCGTTCGGCGAAAACAGGATCCCCGGACAGATCGCGCGCCAGCCGCTCCGCGCTCTCGCCGTCGATGGAGCCGCCGCTGTGGGATAGCAGCCTTTTTTGAAGATATGGCCCGCCGCCGTCCTCCAATGTGATCATATTGCAGCGGTAGGCCACGTCGCCGGCTTCCAGCGGGACGCCCGCGCCCGCCGCCTCCAGCGGCGCGCGGCCGGTGTAGTACAGCCGCGGGTCGCAGCCGCAGATACTCAGGATTGCCGTGTCGCTGCCCGCCGGGATGCCTTCCGGCACGGTGCGCGCCAGCCCGGTCACGCCTTTCGCGGCCAGTTCGTCCATAACCGGAATGCGCGCGGCTTGCAGCGGCGTGCGCCCGTCAAGCTCCGGCACGGGGTGGTCGGCCATTCCGTCTCCTATAACAATGCAGTATTTCATCGGCGCAGCGCCCCTTTTCTGATCATTTGTCCTGGATTACCACGGGAACCCACAATTCGTAATCGCCGTGCACGTCCTCCGGGTAATACTCGAAATAGAGATTGTACGGCGCGTTGGGCGCATAGCCTTCGCGGGGTATATCCGTAAAAAAGAATTCGTTCCACGCTTCCATGATGTCCTTATCGCGGGGATAGCGCGCGACCGCATAAAGCGTCTTTTCCAGGATTTTAAGCAGCGCGTTTTCAGGCGGCGCGTTCTCTCCGCCGACCTCGATACCGAGCAGATAACAATATTTTTCATGCCCCCGCGTGTACCAGCTCAACCCGTAGTACCCTTTTTTGCCGCCGTTAAGGCGAAGCAGAACGGACTCCTTGTCCGTGTCGAAAAAATCCTTGTACAGGGCGGAAATATCCGCGTCGTTCTGCGCGGCGGTGGTCTCGACGGCATACCCGCAAACACAGAAGGTTTCCCTTTCGATGAATTCCATATGTTATCACCTTGCATTATTTATTTTACTTTTTCAATAACCGGTTCTTTATGCGAAATTACATCAATAATGTTATCACTTTACCTGCACTAAGAATAGCACCTTTGATGCATGAACTGGATTGCTTCGGGCATCTACGGGCGTGAACCGTAAGTCATCTGCCCTCGCAATGACGTGGCTGCAAGCAGCCATATGCCTTTCTTGCCGTTATTGCGAGCCCAATTGCGCTTCGTATACATATACGTATATGGGCGAAGCAATCCAGTGGGATTTGTAAAGATTTAGATAATACATTGTACTAGCGCTATTCGACCGTATTATACCTGTACATTTGTTGCCCGCCGCGGAACGGTCAAGACCGTTCCCTACGCGGAATATCCGGTGCACATAAGAAAAAAGCGGCGCGCCAAAACGCCGCTCCCGTTATACGTCTATCGTTTCGGTCATTGCTGCGATTCGACGAATTTCACGGCGTCGCCCACGGTGTTGATGGTTTCCAGATCCGCGATTTTGATGTCGAACTCGTCCTCGATATCGTTGACGATCTGGAAAAGATCCAGCGAATCCGCCTCAAGGTCGTCCCTGAAATTGGTATTCATCGAAATATCGGAAACATCCTTGCCGGTCTGCTCCGCGACTATCGACGCGATCTTTTCAAATATCATATACGTCCTCCATAATTCTGATTTAAGTCCGCTTATCACAGTCCGATTATATGTGAAAAGCAAAATTTTGTCAAGTTCAATAAAATACAAAAATTTTTCAAAATGTTTGAAAATGGGAATTGTTTTTGCTATACTTATAATGAGAGGAAAGGGGCTTGATTATGGACAAGCAGGCTATCGTGCTGATGCTGAAAGATGAAAACGGCGCGTTTATCCGCGAACTCGGCTCTTACACCGTCGCCGGGCACATGGAATTGGTGGATCAGGCGTACGCGTTCACGGCGGGCGGGCGGGTGTTCGCGCGCCTGGCGCTTTCGACCGGGCGCGAGGTGGAGGACTGGGAATATGACGCGATATTCGATTACTACGACGCGGAGATTTTCGCGGGCCTGGCCGAAATAGACGAGGTGGAGGGGGCGCACAACCCGACATGGGCGCTGAGCCTGCCCTTTGACGAGGACGCCGCCGCGATGGAGGAAGCGATCAACCAGATCATAGGCTTTCACAACGCGGAGCTTAACAGCGTGTTTGAGGCCATAGCGGATAAAAAGGACGAATACCAATTTGATTAATTACATGGACGAGTTGACGACACTGAAGGGCGTCGTCGAGAGCATTGTGTTTCACAGCGAGGACACGGGCTTTGCGGTGTTTGGGCCGTAGGGCGCGATGCCTCATCGCGCCGCGGGCTGCGAGCGATTAAAGCAATGCCGATCCGACCATTAAAGGACGAATACCAATTTGATTAATTACATGGACGATTTGACGACACTGAAGGGCGTCGTCGAGAGCATCGTGTTTCACAGCGAGGACACGGGCTTCGCGGTGTTCAACCTGGAGAGCGAGAGCGGGGAAAACGGCGCGGGCGACACCGTCTGCGTCGGCAGCTTCGCGTCGCTGCACACCGGGGAATGCCTGGAGGTATCGGGCCGCTTCGTCAACCACGCGGTTTACGGGCGGCAGCTGGCCGTCGAAAGCTATATCCTGGCCGCGCCCTCGACCAAAAACGCGATGATCCGCTATCTCGGCTCCGGCATCATACGCGGCGTGCGCGAGAGGCTGGCCGCGAAGATCGTCGCGCGCTTCGGCGAGCGGACGTTCGACGTTATCGAGCAGACGCCCGAAAGCCTCGCCCAGATACGCGGCATCAATATGCAGAAGGCCATGTCCATCTCCGCCGCCTTCCACGAGCAGTTTGAAATGCGCCGGATTATGATGTTCCTGCAGGAATACGGCGTCTCGCCCCAGACCTGTGTTAAGATATACAAAAAATACAGGGAGGGCGCTTTCGAAATCATAAAGGCCAACCCCTACCGCCTGGCGGAGGACATCGCGGGCATAGGCTTCCGGCAGGCGGACGGGATAGCTTTCAAGGCGGGCATCGCGCTTGATTCGCCGAAGCGCGTGCGGGCCGGCATCAGATACGTGCTGACCGGCGAACTGAACAACGGCCACGTGTTCCTGCCGAAGGGCGCGTTGCTGGAGCGGGCCGCGGAGCTGCTGGAGGTGTCCGCGGCCGCCGTCGAGGACGAGCTCAACGCGATGCAGTTCGACCGCGTGATAACGCAGGAGCGGTACGAGGACGCCGGCGGCGAGGGCGTGGCCGTGTACCTGGCCGCCTTCCACCGCGCGGAGACGTACACGGCCAAGAAACTGCTGGAACTCACGGGCTGTTTGTCCGCGCCGAGCGCCGCGCCCGCCGCGCGCGATCTGGACGGCGAGATCGCCGAATACGAGCGGGCTTCGGGCATTGTGTTGGCGCAAAACCAGCGGCTGGCCGTCAAGAAGGCGCTGGAATGCGGCGTGATGGTCATCACGGGCGGGCCGGGCACGGGCAAAACCACTATCATCAACGCAATCATCACCATATTGGAAAAAGAAGGGCACGATATCGAGCTGGTCGCGCCGACGGGCCGCGCGGCCAAGCGCATGTCCGAGGCGGCCGGCCGGGACGCCAAGACCATACACCGCCTGCTGGAGGTCGTCTCCGTGGACGAGGGCAGCCATGTCCAGAAATTCAACCGGAACGAGGATAACCAGCTTAGCGCGGACGTCGTCATCGTGGACGAAAGCTCGATGGTGGACATCATGCTGATGTACAGTCTGCTGCGGGCTATACCCACCGGCGCGCGGCTGGTACTGGCGGGGGATGTGGACCAGCTGCCGTCGGTTGGGCCGGGCAACGTGCTGAAGGATATCATAGCCTCCGGCTGCGTCGAGGTCGTCCGGCTGACGGAGGTGTTCCGGCAGGCGGCGGAAAGCGCCATCGTCGTCAACGCGCACAGGATCAACCACGGCGAGTACCCCATTCTTAATGAAAAGGGTAAGGACTTTTTCTTTATCCCGCAGGATACGCAGGAGGGCGTCGCGCGCACCATCACGCAGCTCTTGACCGTCCGCCTGCCCAAATTCCTGCAATGCGGCCCGATGCAGGATATTCAGGTGCTGACGCCGACGCGCAAGGGGGCGCTGGGAGTAGGGGAGCTGAACACCCGGCTCCAGGCCGCCCTGAACCCGCCCGCGCCGCACAAGGCGGAGCACGCGCTGCGCATGAACGTGTTCCGCGTGGGCGATAAGGTTATGCAGATCAAGAACAATTACTCGGCGACGTGGAGCGTGGAGGACGGCGGCGGCCCCGAACACCCCGGGCAGGAGGGCCTGGGCGTGTTCAACGGCGATCTGGGCGTCGTGACGGCCATCAACGAGGAGGACGAGGCGCTGTCCGTGCTGTTCGACGGCCAGCGGCTGGCGGAGTACGACTTCACCCGGCTGGACGAGCTGGAGCTGGCCTACAGCATAACGATACACAAATCCCAGGGTTCCGAGTACCGCGCGGTGGTCGTCCCGATACACAGCGGCCCGCCCGTGCTGATGAGCCGCAACCTGCTGTACACGGCCGTCACAAGGGCTCGGGAGCTGGTCGTCATCGTCGGCACGCGCGAGGCGCTTTGCAGGATGGTCGATAACAACAGGGAGATCGGGCGGTATTCCTCGCTGGCCCGCCGCATTATCAAGCTGTTTGACGTGATGGGCATGACGAATGAGTATATATAAGTATGCAGGCGTCGTATACGAGCGTGGGCGGCGGCTTTCCGCCCCTGAAATGACGCGGCGGCATGGCGGGCGGCCACGCAGGGCCGCCCCTGCGGTAGCACTGGGCCGGCAAGAGCAGAGCCCTTGCCCTACAGGCGCAATAGCTGGTTTTATCTAGCTTCTGGCTTTTTCTTTTTTCTAGTACAATGTATTATCTAAATCTTTACAAATACCACTGGATTGCTTCGCTCGTATACGTATCAGTATACGAAGCGCCATTGGGCTCGCAATGACGCACGGGAAGGTATGCGGCTGCTTGCAGCCACGTCATTGCGAGGGCAAATGACTTGACGGCCCACGCTCGCATATGCCCGAAGCAATCCAGTTCATGCATGTAAAGGTGCTGTCTTTGTGCAGGCAAAGTGTAAAGTTTTAGATGTTACGCGGTACTAGTCTCTAGTATTGGGAACGATCTTGACCGTTCCACAGTCGGGGGGCGGCGCGATGTGGGAATCGCGCCCTACGGCAGCATGGCGGGCGGCCGCACCCAGCCGTCATTGCGGGCTTGACCCGCAATCTCTAGTCCGGCCCCCAGCATCTTCCTGTAATGGAATTGATTGCCAAAAACCGCCAGGCTCGTTTTTCGCATTCCAATTACCGTAAACGTAATAAATACAAATCACTATGATAAAATCTCCCCAGATGTACTATCTGGGGGAGACGCCACAGTGATAGTTTTCCGGTTGTCTGAAATACTAGAAGACTTGCATATTTCTCAAAAAGAATTGGCCGAGATGACAGGGATCAGGCCGGCGACTATAAACGAAATATATCACGGGCAGACAAAACGCTTTAATGTCGGGAATCTGGATAAAATATGCAAAGCCTTGGACTGTACTACGGAAGATGTGCTTGAATATATACCCGATGAGGACTATAAGGAATTTTTTAACAGACTTCTTTCGAAATAGGTAATTTTCGTTTCGGGCTTGCGCGGCTAAAGACGCTACGCTCACTTGCTTTTCCTTCGGAAAAGCTTGGTTCGCTCCGCAACGCTGCGCCGCTGCCGCTAAGCCCTCTCCGAAAATTTTTAATTACGAAAGAAGTCTGATAAATGAACGCGCAAGTCCTCCTCGGCGCCGCCGCGAAATGGCTCTTTCCCCCGTGCTGCGCGGTCTGCGGCGAGATACTGCCGCCCGATTCGCGCGGCATGTTCTGCGAAGGCTGTTCCGGCCTGCTCGTCCCGATAAGCGGGCCGGCGTGCCCCAAATGCGGACGGCCCATTGAATCGGAACCGGAAGCCGAACCGAAAACCGAACCGGAAACGGAAGAGCTCTGCGGCGACTGTATCGGAACGGACTTCGCCTTTGAGCGCAGCGCCGCCATCTATCCCTACGACGGCGCAGCGCGCAGCCTTATACACCGCTTCAAATACATGGGCCACCAGGAATACGCCCGCTTCCTCGGCGGCGCGATGGCCCGGCGGCTGGAACAGGACGACGCGCGCCCGGACGCGGTGATCCCCGTGCCGATGTTCTGGCACAAGCAGTTGGTCAGGGGGTTTAACCAGTCCGAATTGCTGGCGCGGGAGATTGCCGCGCGGCTTGGCTTGCGCCTTGTAACCGGCGCGCTGCTGCGCGTCAGAAACACCACCCCGCAGTCGCGCCTTTCCGCCGCGGAGCGCCGCCAAAACGTGCTGGGCGCGTTCAAAATGGACAAAAAGGCCGATCTGTCACAAATAAAATCCGCCCTGCTCATCGACGATATCTTCACGACGGGCAGCACCCTGAACGCCTGCGCCGGCCTGCTGCGCGAACACGGGGTGAAAAGCGTTTGCTGCTGCACCGCCTGCGTCCAGCAGGCAGACAAAAAGCCGGCGCATGACATTAAATCACATAATTAATCACATAATAGTAAAAACTTATGGAAAGCTGTGGGATGTTAGGCTTGAACGGAATCAACGACAACAAAGGCGGCGGCAAGATCGCCCTGTACGGCTTCAACAATCTGACCAAGACGCTGAGCTTTAATATATACGACGTGTGTTACGCCAAGTCCGAGAGGGAGAAACAGTCGTACATCAAATATATAGACCATCAGTACAATTCCGAGCGCCTGACGAAGATCCTCTGCGACGTGACGGATATCATCGGCGCGCACGTCCTCAACATATCCCGGCAGGACTTTGAGCCGCAGGGCGCCAGCGTCAACCTGCTGATCTCCGAGGAGGACATACCGGTCTATGTCATCGACCCGTCCTGCAACCGCGGGGAGGGCATGACGCCGTCCGCGCTGCGCGACAGCGTCGTCGGCCACCTGGACAAGAGCCACCTGACGTGCCATACCTACCCGGAGTTCCACCCCGGCAACGAGATTTCGACCTTCCGCGTGGATATCGACGTCGGCACGTGCGGCACCATATCGCCGCTTAAGGCGCTGAATTACCTGATCGGCAGCTTCGATTCGGACATTATCACGATGGACTACCGCATCCGCGGCTTCACGCGCGATATCGGCGGGCTCAAGCTCTACCGCGACCACCCGATCAACTCGATCCAGAACTTCATCGACAAAAAGACGCTGCGCCGCTACGACGCCATCGACATGAACATCTACCAGTCCAATATCTTCCATACCAAGATGATGGTCAACAATATCAACCTGGCGAACTACCTGTTCAATGTCGACGTGTACGAGATACCGCCCGGCGAGCGCATCGCCATCAAGGACAAGCTAAGCCGCGAGATGATCGAGATATTCTACGGCACGAACATATACGGCGACCAGGACGCCGCGGACTTTGAGGACGAGTATTTTTCGGACGGTCCGGGCGGCCACAGTTCCAAATGAAGGAGAAACTTAATATATGTCAGAAACCCCGTTGTCTCAGGAAAATGCGCCCATCTACGAAGCCCTGAGCAGGTACAAAAGCATGCGCATCGTGCCGTTCGACGTCCCGGGGCACAAGCAGGGGCGGGGCAGCCCGCAGCTGCGCGAATTTCTGGGCGAAAAATGCCTGTCGATAGACGTCAACAGCATGAAGCCGCTGGACAACCTCTGCCACCCCATCTCCGTGATCAAGGAGGCGGAGGAGCTTGCCGCGGCCGCTTTCGGCTGTGACCGCGCGTTCTTTATGGTCGGCGGGACGACCAGCAGCGTACAGGCCATGCTGATGAGCTGCCTGAAAGAGGGCGACAAGGTCATCATGCCCCGCAACGTGCACCGCTCCGCCATCAATTCGCTGATAATCATCGGGGCCGACCCCGTTTATGTCAACCCGGGCATACACCCGGAGCTGGGCGTCACGCTGGGCATGACGACGGCGGATATCCTCCGCGCGATAGAGCAAAACCCGGACGCCAAGGCCGTTTTCGTCAATAACCCCACGTATTACGGCATCTGCTCTAATTTGACGCCCATCATCGAGGCCGCCCACGCGAAGGGCATGGCCGTGCTCGCGGACGAGGCCCATGGCACGCACCTGTACTTCGGGGGGGAGCTGCCGCCGCCCGCCATGAGCCTGGGCGCGGATATGGCCGCCGTGAGCATGCACAAGACGGGCGGCTCGCTCACGCAGAGCTCGCTGCTGCTCGTGAACGGCGAACGCGTCAACCCGGACTATGTGCGCACGGTCATCAACATCTCCCAGACGACCAGCGGGTCCTATCTGCTGCTGACTTCGCTGGACCTGGCCCGCAAGAACCTGGCGCTGAACGGGCGGGCGGTGTTCGCCAAAGTGCTGGAGCTGGCGGGCTACGCGCGGGAGGAGATCAACCGCATCCCCGGCCTGTACGCCTTCGGCGCGGAGATAGTCAACGGCGACAGCGTCTTTGCCTTCGACGGCACCAAGCTCTGCGTCAATACGCTGAAAATCGGCCTCGCCGGCATCGAGGTCTATGATATCCTGCGCGACGAATACGGCATTCAGGCCGAATTCGGGGATATGGACGGGCTGCTCTGCATCGTCTCCGTCGGGGACGGCGGCTACGCCATAGAGCGCCTGGTCTCCGCGCTGGCGGAGATCGCCCGGCGCTACGGCAAGCCGCCCACCGGCCTGCACGAATACAGCTATGTCGCCCCGAACGTCGTCACCAACCCGCGCAGCGCCTTCTACGCGCCCAAGCGCCGCGTCAAACTCGCGGATTCCTGCGGCGAAATCAGCGGCGAATTCGTCATGTGCTACCCGCCGGGCATCCCCATCCTCGCCCCCGGCGAGCAGATAACCCGCGCCGCGCTGGATTCCGTGCTGGTTTCGATTGAGAAGGGGTGCCTGGTGACGGGGGCGGAGGATATGGGGATGGAGTATATCAACGTGCTGGCATCCTCCGGCCTGTCATCCTCCGACCCGTCATCCTCCGGCCTGTTGTCCCCCGGCCTGTCATCCTGAGCTTGCGAAGGATCTTACGCTTTTGACTAATTTATTTTTTTTGCGATAGTCGGCGAACGCGGCAAGAGCAGAGCCCTTGCCCTACGGTGCCGGTTTTATCTGGCCTCTGGCCTCTGGCTTCTGGCCTCTAGCGCGCAGAGCCCGTGCCCTACGGTGCCGGTTTTATCTGGCCTATAGTACCGCGTAACATCTAAAACTTACACTTTGTCCGCACAAAGAACAGCACCTTACATGTGTGAACTGAATTGCAGGCGTCATATACTGGCGTGTGGGCGGAAGTCCTTTGCCCTCGCAATGACGCGGCTGCAAGCATTCACATGCCTTCCAGCCGTCATTGCGAGCCCAATGGCACTTCGTATACTGATGCGTATACGGGCGAAGCAATCCAGCGCGATTTGTAAGGTTTCAGACGTTATGTCGTAGTTGGGTCACCCCTGCGTGGCCGCCCCGCACAGTACATAATCCAAAATAGAAATCAGGCAGCGCTGACTTTTTACCGAATCGAGGCTTATCCCCATGATCATCGACTTCCACACCCACGTCTTCCCCGACGAGCTGGCCCCGCGGGCGATGGCCTCCCTCGTCGAGGGCTGTGACGGCATATACGTGCCCGTGCATGACGGCACCATGTCCGGCCTGATCGCCAATATGGACGCCTGGGGCATCGACAAATCGGTCATACTGCCGGTCGTCACAAAACAGTCCCAACTCGTGAAGGCGAACGAATGGGCGGCTTGGGCACAGTCCGAATCAGACAGAATCGTCGGGTTTGGCGGGATATACCCGCACACCGACGATTATAGACGGGACATAGACTTCGTCGCGGGCCTGGGGCTGAAAGGTCTTAAATTCCACGCGGAATACCAGGATTTTACCGTGGACGACGAGCGTATGCTAAAAATCTACGACTACGCGCTGGGCAAGGGCCTGATCCTCCTGCACCACGCCGGGGCCGACCCGGCCTACGCGCCGCCGTTTCGCAGCTCGCCCCGGCAGTTCGCGCGGGTCGCGCGGGCCATGCGCGGCGGGGTCGTCGTCGCGGCGCACCTGGGCGGGGAGGAGCAGTGGGACGATGTCGAGGAATATCTGGCCGGCGAGGATATCTATCTCGATACCTCGATGGGGTTCGAATTTTTCGCCCCGGATCAGTTCATGCGGATAGCGCGCAAACACGGGGCGGACAAGCTGCTGTTCGGCTCGGACGCCCCCTGGAGCCATGCCGGGGCGGAGATCACGCATCTGAACGCCCTGCCGCTCGCGGAAAGCGATAAAGCCGCCATCCTGGGCGGCAATGCCAAACGTATATTGGGGTTATAGATGTATCGGAAAAACGAGGAATATACGCTGACTGTCGCCGATTTGGGCAGCGACGGCGCGGGCTTCGGGCGGCTGGGGGAACTGGCCGTTTTTGTCGAGGGCGCGCTGCCCGGCGAGGTTGTCAGGATCAAACTTATAAAGGTTTGCAGGGATCACGCCTACGGCAAACTGCTGGAAGTCATCAGCCCGTCCGCCGCGCGCACGCAGCCGGCCTGCCCGGTATACGGCCGCTGCGGCGGCTGCACGCTCCAGCATATGAGCTACGGGCAGGAGCTGGCGTTCAAGCGGAAAAAGGTCGAAAGCTGCCTGCGGAAAATCGGCGGCTTCAGGGATATCGCCGTGCCGCCGGTGATCGGCTGCGATTCGCCGTATTATTACCGCAACAAGGCCCAGTTCCCGTTCGCCGCGTCCGGCGGCGCGGCGCGCGCGGGCTTTTACTCGCCGCGCAGCCACGCGCACGTGCCCGTCACGGCCTGCCGCATCCAGCACCCCGTCATGGAGACGGTGCTCAACGCGGTGCAGGATTTTGCCAACGAATACCATATCCCCGCCTATAATGAAGCCGCGCACACGGGCGTCCTGCGCCACGCGGTGATACGCGTCGGCGTCAGATCCGGGCAGGTCATGGCCTGCGTCGTCGTAAACGGAAGCTCGCCGCCGCACGCGGACGCGCTGGCGCGGCGGCTCAGGGGCATACCCGGCATGTCAAGCATATGCCTTAATTTCAATTCCGAAAGGACGAACGTCGTGCTGGGCGGCCGCACGGAGACCGTTTGGGGCGCGCCGTATATAACCGATACGTTGTGCGGGCTGGAATTCCGCATATCCCCGCATTCGTTCTACCAGGTCAACCCGGCCCAGACCGAAAAACTGTACGCCCACGCGATAGAATCAGCCGCCATCGGCCCGGACGACGCCGTCGCGGACATCTACTGCGGCATAGGCGCGATCAGCCTGTACGCCGCCCGCCGCGCAAGGAAAGTCTACGGCGTCGAGATTGTCCCGCAGGCGATAGACGACGCGCGGGTCAACGCGCGCGCCAACGGCATAACAAACGCCGAATTCATCTGCGGCGCCGCGGAAACCGAGCTGCCGCGGCTGTTCGCCGGCGCGGATAAACCGGACGCCGTCATCCTCGACCCGCCGCGCAAGGGCTGCGCCCCTGGCCTAATCCAAACCCTGCTGGCCGCGCCGCCGCGCAAAATCGCCTATATATCCTGCGACCCGGCCACGCTCGCCCGCGATCTCAAGCTCCTTTGCGCGGCCGCGTACGAACCGGCGTCCGTCCAGCCGTTCGACTGCTTCCCGCGCACCAGCCATGTAGAAACGGCGGTTACGCTGCGCCGCCGCGATACGTAAGCCCGTATTGCCGGGGGGGGGTCACACGCTTGCCGAGATGCTAATCGCGTTAACGGTTATATCTTCGTATGATTTATTGAAGCACCGCGTATGCACGTTAAATTCGGGCTTGTCCAATTTTAAACTCAACACCACTTTATTATTGGACCTTTCGATTATTGTGCTGTCTAGTGTATCCGCGCCCGTCTCATACGAAACATCAAAATTGGCTTTGTCAAAGTTATCGCCTTCCCATGTAAATATATAACTGCCAATGGGCAGATCAAAATAATCAGACCATACTGCTCCGCCTTTATGAAGGATTCGCTTTCCGTCATTTGTGTCTTCGGCACTTCGCATGTTGATATTATTTGAGGGTTTTATGTCTAAGCCAACCACACCTAAAGGCTGTATGCCAGAAGCTAAAACAGACTTATCGTTTTTCAACAAAACAAAGGTATTGTCTATATTGAATATATTGGCCTTTCCCATTAAGCTGAAAATGTTTTTGGGCACACTTGAAACATCGCCTAAAATGTAAATAGTATTGTCATCCGCGTTTCCGTTAAGAATATTCGCAATTTCATTGGCCTTATTCTCGTTTATAGCTTTGTTGTTCTTTCGGGCAAGATAAAAATCGTTTAATGTCATTTTATTTTCCACAGCAAGCTCCGCCACAGAGTTTTGCTTTATCAAATCGTTTAGAAATACAATGTGCTTGTCTTCCTTTGCAAGTTCACTCCACACCGGGGAAGGGAGTTCCGTCTTAAATTCCGTGCCATCACGGAATCCTTTGCCCTTGTTATCTAAATATCTGTGAATATCGCCAATTTGAACACAAAGCAAAACCGCGATGATAAACAGCGCCGCGCCGGGTTTATATTCCTTTCTGATTGCCCA
>JGI20166J26741_10463337_pt1 | contig 15965 bp, 14 predicted proteins | sample TergutCu122P5_FD_26741 | JGI IMG/M metagenome (IMG submission 26741)
TCACCCTTTCACAGGCCACGAAGGCCCTTAGGGAGAGTAGAGGTATAGCTCTACTCTATTTTAGACCTCTCCACTAGAAGGGGGTGAGGGGTCAGCGTCATGCCCCGGCAGCACCTTACCCCCGGGAAAGACCCGGTACCCATTGTACAGGAGGTTGGGTGGGCCTCATTCCGGTCTGGAATGGTGCGGAAAATCTCGCCCCACCGGGATTCAATCCCCGGACCTTCCAGCCCATAGGCAGTCGCTATACCGACTATGCTACCCGGCCCACACTATGGGAATGTAATTACAGTATTTTGTACTAACTCTCCTCACACATAAACTCAAAAACCATGCTTCCCAGTGCTTCTCAAACTTCTTTCTGATACACCCCATCATACCTGATGGCTTTATAGTATTTAATTGTAGGTTCCATTGTGACTCTCAAAAAAAGTTAACCAAAGCACTATCAAAATTATGGATCCAAAATATCCTCTACTCTGAAATTTTTAATGTGTTTGACCAATGCGCATGACATATGAAAAATCAAAGAAAAGAAATTGCAATAGTGCTAATCTATAAATGAAGCAATCCAGTGGCAAATACTGTATTTCCCGGCCCATAAGACACACTTTTTCCCCGAAAAATGTGATCTAAATTCGACCTGTGTCTTATGCGCCAAGGGTAAGTATTATTTCCAAACTTATAAATACCCATACATCTATTATACAACATCTTTATCGTGAAACAGTGAAATTTTCTTCCAAATCATGAGATGATTTTAGTGGCAGTGACGATGATTTTCTGGTTTTCTATGATGAATAAATTATATTATGGTTGTTAATTTTGGTATGTAACAATACTGCTTTCTTCCAATAAATTACTCAAATTAAAATACATTCATCATTAATTTTTCTAAAATTTCTAATGAAAAAATCATGGTGTGTGCCTAAGGGGCCGGTGCAACTTATGGGCCAGAAAATGCATTTTTTTTTTTAATTTAAAGAAAGCTAGACTAACAATTCTGTCGCATCATATTAATTGGGTATGTTCCGTTTTCATTTTGCGCTCTAACACCCCGTTTGTTGTATTATGCAGATATTATGAAAGACATTTTTCACTGCTGGAGATATATGTGACCTACACAACATTTCAGGAGCTGACTCTACTCCCAGGTGACGCTATCATGAATTAATAAAGTTGATTATTTTTTATTGTGATATTAACAGCAATGGTTGGTACTGAACTCAAGACCTAATACCAGGCTAGCATGCCAATCACTAGTGCACTGAGGTGGCCTCTACATATACAAGTGCCTGAGTGATGGTTCAGCCAAATCGCTCCACTACTAAACACCACAATCTCAAGACCTGATTACCTTGATTTCTTTCTTGTAGGAGTTTCTGAAACATGCAGTGCACATGATACCACAACCTATAACCTCGCACAGCTTGAGGGCTCAAAGTCCAAAGAGCAATTGCAAAAAAATACAATGGTATTTATTGCAAAAATGTCTGGCATGAAGTCAAATATGGTCTTGATATGTTCAAGGTAAAAAACAAAGGAAGCGAATATTGAACTGGCACAGTGTATGGAGAAAAAATTTTTAGTTGCTCTTTACAATGGTGTGCATTTAATTTTTATGTGGCTATTACGGTACTTAACTGAACAAATTTTTGTAACTGCTCACATCAATGGTACTCACCCAGCAAACAGGACAGGCAAGAATGTCATGTGACACCATAATTTCCAAATGCAAACAAAGCACAAAAATGGGTGAAATACCTTGGCCTAAAACAGCAATAGACTTGGGAAGAAGATCACAGACAAGAATGAAATAAGGTAGAAATCAACCACAATAAAAAAGAAAACAGGATCAATAGAAAGCTGAAAGAGTCAGTACTCAGTGCAACAACAAAAGAGGTCATCAGCAAATCAAACCTAGATGAGCACAACGTGGTTCCTTACGCAGCATAATTAATAACCATTTTGAGTAACCAAATATACAATGTAATGAAAATTAAAGCAACCAATTTTGAGCCACTGCAGTGGTCTAGTGGTTAGAGTTACAGGCTGGTATCAGAAAGGTCCTGAGTTTGATCCCTCCCAAATCACTAAAACCAAAATATAAAACAATAATTTGCCAGTATAATGACAATCAATTCCTTGAAGATGAGACACACCAAAAACTCCTAAAATGATAAGTAGATCAAATAAACCTTCAGGAATGAATACTGTCAAGCACAATATTCATTTAAAGAAATTATTATTACAAAGCTTTAAAGACTCAATTTTTTTACCTGATAGAATAAAAATCTGATAGATAATAAATATATAACACAGTTATATCATGCAGGTAAATTTGAATTTCTGTATAGCAGAGTTGTATAATTATAAAATCCACACTCACATTTACTACACACTGACTTCAAATCACTTTACCAGGAAATAAATTTAACTAGCCACTCTTTACACAAAATAAACAGACAAAGAAAAATATTCTCACCAAGGACTGTAAGTTCAACTGTCTCTTGATCTTTTCCAGATGCATTCTCTGCAATCAGTGTATATTTCCCTGTATCTCGCCGCATGGCACTAATAATTGTAAAGTCTGTATGATAATCAATGTTCTCAATCTTGATTTTTTCTGTAGTGACCAATGATATGTTGTCACGCCAGATCCACGAGCATGTTGGAGGAGGTTCTCCAGATACATCCACAGACCACTTGTGTGTTCGCCCAGATTTAATGGTCACACTCTTGAACGTGGCACGATCAATTCTTGGTTTCACTGGAAGAACAGATCACCACTATCACTACTATTTGCAATGACTATATATCTACTAAATATGATGTTAAATTAGAATCTGCAAGTAGAAATATAGGTCAGTTTATAAAATGAAATTTAACGGACTTACTTAGCCTAACACTGTCTTGGCACAAATTTCTCATGAACATTTACAACTTCCAAACCATAGGCATACCACTGCCAGAACACTTGTCATGCACAAGTTTCCACAGATTTCCTCACTTCCTCTACATAGACAGTGAGACGGTACCTTACAGAAGCCCATGGCCACATTTACCATATTCTTCTCAACTCACCATTTTCAAATGCCCTACATTTCTCATTCAAGATTAAACAACACATCCTATTAACAGAGGTTCATTAAATATACATAAATTTCTAGATAGTGAATATTCAGGTGTTCTGCAATGTTATGCTGCACTGACTAGCAAATAGTTACCGACATTTCGGAGGAGTGTGTTGCCTCCACTGTCAGGGTCCAGCAGCCCAAGAAGAGTGTAACAGCACTTCTTGAATTGTTAGACCCTGAATATGAAGGCAACATGCTCCTTCAAAATGTCTGCAAATATTTCCCAGTCAACATGGCATAACATCGCAGAAAATTTTAATCTTCATTAACACTGCAACGAGAACCTCAAATCTCACACTGAGATGCTGTTTAAAAATGCACCATGTGAACAATGCAGTTAAAGGCTTTACTTACAATGCCTGTGTTTGCAGACATGGCTGCTGGTAGGTTCACTAGGTTCACTAGCACCAGCTTTATTATGTGCTCGTACCCTGAACTGGTAAACATTCTTTTCTTTGAGGCCTTGTACAACACCCTCAGGATTATTATCTTTTGTTTTCAAAACTTCGACCCACTCCACAGACAGCTTGTCTTTCATTTCAACAGTGTAATGAGTGATTGGTCGACCACCATCCTCTTCTGGTTTAGCCCATTTTAAAGTCACACTCTTGTTATCATAGTCAATAATATCAGGCTTTCCAGGACGACCAGGTTCATCTGGACAGAAATATACAACATACTACAATAAGCATACAAAGAAGTATCTTAGTTGTTCAGATTATAAAAATACCTGAGAAGGCCTTATTTCTATTATGGCATTCATTATTACCGTAAGGATTCCGGGCCATAATAGGTTCATCTGTCTCCAGAGGTTCAGATTCACCTTCCTTGTTTACAGCCTTCACTCTGAACTTATATTTCTTCTTGGGTGTTAATCCATCAATTGTGAATGTATTCTTATCTGGTCCCACCTAATGTAACAATTCAGATAAATTACTTTCCAGCATTAACAAGATCAAATATGTAACCCTAAACAATATAAAACTCTAGTCATCACTGATATACTAAAATCCTACCATTCATATTGAGTGTACAGGGTGGGAGACATGTAAATAAACGGTAGGTGATTGTGTTCACAATAGGTACACACTCACAGGACTTTAGTCTTTACATTTTCCAGTGCAACACTGAAACAAAACAGTCCATTTAAGTCTACTAAGGCAATGTTTCAGCTGTCTTGTCATTTAGTTCACGTACAGTTTCTGCTCATATGAGGCAACACCAGCCTCCTGTTGGAAAACATAATTTCATCTATTTCACTGCAATATAAAAAAGTACTGCACACAGATAGAGTTAAACTGGTTTGTATGCAGTGGAGCCTTGGTCAGTCTGTATGCAAATTAGGTCCACCACAATGCCTATCAGCTTGTACAGACATTAATTACAACCACCATTCATATGCCAACTGGCCAAGTTTACTAATTAGTGAAAATCATCATGTATATTTATCCTTCTAGCTGATTTAAATGGGGCTTTCTTTTATCCAAGTGGTATTTACATCTGGCTTCGTGGCTTCGGGAATGCAAAATGTATGTCTCACTGCCAGTAGGGTAAACTATTCACAAACATACACATGTATGGCAAACTAGCTTGAAGGGTTAATATACACATTTTCCACACTAAAATTATATATTGTAGAGTACATAAATGAAAAAATCAATAGCATTAAACCACCTAAATATAAACACATTTATTATAAAATTCTTCACACAGACTACATGTTGTGCTACAGGGCACAGTCTACATGTTGCGCTACAGCCATCTTTAGGGGGGACAGCCTACATGCTGTGCTACAGCCATCTTCAGGGGTACATAAGTGGGCACAGCCTACATGTGCTACAGCCATTTTCAGGAGTCTATAACAGGGCACAGCCTATATATTGTGCTACAGCAACCTCCAGGAGTGTATAACAGGGCACAGCCTACATGTTGTGCTACAGCCATCTTCAGGGGTGTGTAACTGGGCACAGCCAACATGTTGTGCTACAGCCATCTTCAGGGGTGTAAATTTTGGCACTACTAGTTATAGTTTTGGGTCAATAATGTATCTTGTAGTGCAAGTCAGCTAACAGGCAAGCTAACTCCCCAGCACACACAAAACCAACATATAGGACAAAGCAATGGAACAGACCTGAAGTAATATAGAAGTAGACTGCGTTTGAAATGTGATGGCACACGTGCAGAAACCAGATTTCGTCTTTCGGCGAAATGGACGAGTCCATTTAAATAGGCGGGGACGTCAGTTCAGTCGACTACTGGCAGCCGAGGTGTGCACATCAGTGGTAGTAATGCTGGGTACACCATGTTCCGAGGTAGTGTGAAGAGTACTGGCTACCCACCCCATTCACCAGTTTCTCCTTAACTTCCCCTCCCGCGTGTCACCGTGTGCCATCACATTTCAACTGGACTCTACCACTCATCTCACCAAATACCAGGTTTGACCACAACAAAAAAATTAATCTATCACCTACGAGAATAGCAGCACAGATCACAACTAGCTTCGTTTAAATGTCGTATGATTTTACTGCAACATGATATGGTTCATACACTAGGAACCACAATCAGGCTGACTAGGTGCCAAAAAAAATTGTTATGTAAATCACCTTATATTATTTACAATATCCATATATATTGCTGAGACCTCAAACTTCACAAATATCATTCGTACACACAGATAATGTAAATAATAATATTAGGTGATTTAAAGAAAAGAGTTTTTTCTTTTGGTGCTTGTCAGCCAGATAATGCTTGCATACAAGCTGCAACACATTGCAAGAACATCATACAACACATAAAATGAATTAGCTGTGATTGGTACTACCCTTATAGCTGTGTATCTTTATCACAATGGGGTGTCCCACTTAAAAATAATTTATCACTTGCTGAACTGAGGAGAATAAAAAAAGAAGATACACATTCAGAAAAAAAATGTTGTATTATTATCAGTAACTTTTAAGGTGTTTGTTTTATGATTCGAATATAAGCCATATCACATATGTTATGCTGCCAAGACTTCCAACATCTTATTTAATTATACATATATGAAGATGACAAAAACTTGCCAAAATATGCATGGTATGTGAGCAATTTCATTGTAAGCATGGATGTATTCAGATGGTTTATTTTAATGACTTCTGAACAAGAATATAACAATAAATACACAGTCTTTAATATACACACAAATTTACCTCTCCAGCAGGTGCCCAACGTCCTATATCCAGATCCATTTTCTCCAGTACATAGCCTGTTACTGCAGTTCCTCCACTGTCTTCTGGCTTTTGCCACTTAACCTTCACATGATTTGCACGTACCTCTTCAGCTACAAGAGGACCTCCTGGTGCAGAAGGCTTATCTAAAAATGATAATAGCATAACTTTCATATCTCTATAAATATTGCAAACATAATGCAATATAATGCAATGGCCCTTGTCAGGCATTTTGTTTTCCCCTTTCATCAAAGGCATAGGTAACATGAAGAACATTACAAAGAGTTAGAAGTACATCAATATCAACCCATCCACACTATCCCAGTGTCCCAACTATCCTCCTTTCTAATGGAAAACTGAAGTTTTTATCAAAGGGCAAGGATGGTAAGGTGTGAAGCTAACCACTCACCTCAATACAACATTGATCTTAAGCATATCAGAAGCTTTCACTCCATGTTGTGGCACTGAAGCTTTGTACACCCTCACTGAATTTACCCATTAATCTTGCAAATATTTTTATTTTCGCACTATATGTTAATTCTTTAAAATGCGGAAAACAACTATGTGACATATTGTGACAGAACTGAAGACAGTACAATATTAAAACTAGAAAATTAAATAATTACAATAATATTGTAGAACTGCAAGTAATTTCTTTCAGGGTTTCAGAATCAAAGTAAAATCACCACTTATTTACTGATCTACATACTCCATGGAACAGAGTTATTTTTGAGAAACTAACTGTTTCTTGGCTAGTCAAGAAATTCCCCACATTTTATGGAACCTGAAGGTTCATTACTATACCACACTCTATGTTTTTCTTATATGATTACACTTGACTATTTCCACATCCCTGGGAATGTACCCGAAAATGGATAAACGGAAAATAAAGATGATGATGATGATGATGATGAAGATGATACAAGTGCCCACCATCTGTCCTTATCGTAAAATCACTACATATTCCTTAAATAGTTAATGAAAGTTTGTATGTTAATGTCAAATCACTTGTAACATCACACCCACCACCCAGTAGGGAATATAAAAACTTGAAAGCAAGTTTCTTGAAACATGAATGCAGACAATACAAGACTCTGTCAATGGTGTTAAGAGAACTGCTGCCAGGAAGTTTCTGACAATGTAACGAGAATTTCAACAGGCCATAAATGCTGTTACTTAGTAATGTCTGTGTAAGAATATTCACAGACATTCCATTAAAATATTATTATTATTCTTACTGAAATAAACATCATGTAGGAAATACAAATTAAGTTTTAGACAGTTAAATATTCAAAACATTAATTCATACAACTCTAAAACTGCTGTTGATATTAATGCTTACCTAAAACGACGACATCAGCCACACTTTCACATGTCCCTGACCCATTAGAGAGAGTAAGTTTATATTTGCCACTGTCTACTCTTGTTGATCGGCGAACTGTAAGTACTGTGTTTTTTTCATACTTGTCAATTGTGATCCTGCAAAACACACAATGTTAACACCTTTAATAAATAAATAAATTATGTGAGTCTAGTGTAACTTCAACACAACAAGAATTAAAAAATACATATTCTCCTAACTTCTAATTATTATTCACCATTATAGTGTAGTACTTTAGGTTCAAAAAATTAATAGGGGCAGAATAAGGTAAGAAAAATGGATGCATTAGCTTCACCATGGCTGCATGTGCATATGAATCCACTTGGAAACCAAAGAACAGGTTCTCATGAAATTTGATACTGGAAAAGTTTTACTGAAGTATGTCAGCACATCCCAATTTTAGTTAAAATCATACAGCATTAAACAATGCTGTGCATACATGCATTTATGTGCATGTTTCAATCATAATTCGCATAACTTGCAAAATATTTATTACAGCAAACATTCTCTCAAACACAAAGTAAACACACATGTTACATCCATTGTACTTTCCTTCTACATGCAACATAACTGTTATGCTATGTGTATGATTACTAACTTGTCTGAGGTGGTTATCATGTAGATATAAAAGTAATATAGAATAATACAACATCCTTGATCTCCATGGAATCTTGATCTTAGTTTTAGAATCTTTTCACCCTCATATGTACTAAATACATCCAGTAAAAATGTTATAAATTTTGCCACACAGATATATCAAAACAATTTTACAGTACATGAACAAATCTGTGTAATACATAAGGGCCAAAAATGCCGTGCCTTTATTCTTTTTATATGGCACAATACTGTGTTAAAACCTTCAATTTATTTAATAAAATCAGCTAAATGTTTCCCCATACTCAGGGAAACATAATAACATCTACAAATATATAAGTCACAGTACTGAAGTTTAATACCTTTCCTGAGTATCCTCAACCAGTTCTTTGCCATCTTTTTCCCATCGAGGTACTGGTTCTGGTTCACCACCAAATTTTATGTCATATTTTATAACTTGACCCTTTTTCACAACTATGTTGGTTAATCCATCACCAATTATGAATGGTTTCACTGCAAGATGTACAATACATTTATGTATGTATGCCGATGTGATTTTCAGCAAGATAAATTACACAATGTCTTCCTTCTTCTGGGATGTTACACACTGTACATTGGTAGTTAGTCACCGATATTTAGGGACAACCTATCAGTCCCACCTTCAACGATCGTCTTTACTTGCTTGAAACACTAAATACTATCCAGCTATGCTGCATAACATCCCAGAAGAATGAAGATCTCATTTACACTGCAGCAGAAGCCTCAAATCATAAACCAAACTCAACACGTACAGAAAATTTTTCACTCCCTACAACTACAATTGAAACAATGCATGGTGTTTCATCAGACAGCAGGAGAAGTAAGTGAAAAACAACTTATACTTACCAAATCGGGCCTTAGCAATTATAGGTTTTGTTGCATCACTTGGTTCTCCTGGTCCAGCTTTGTTAATAGCTCGGATCCGGAATTCATACTGTGTTCCTTCCTTCAAACCATCTATGGTTGCCATAGTAACATCACCTACTTCTTTTCCTTTTTCCCAATCCTTTCCAAACTTTTCCTATACACAAACAGAAATTTTAATCTGCTGTTATATGCAGGTATCAAAAAATATACAAATCAGTACATACAGAAATATTTATCAGCACAGTTAATTAATTTTTTTTATGTATTCCCAGAAGATGAATTATGACAATGACAATGTACTGAAATAAATTAAGTATATTTCAAGAAGTTAATAAAACAGGGACTCAGGTTTTCGAGAACAGTGTGCTGCAGAAGATAACTGGCCTATGAAGGAAGAAACAACAGGAAGCATGAGAAGACTGAAAAATGAGCAGCTTCATGATTCGTACTCCTCACCAAATACTGTTAGGATGACCACACGAAGAATGATGAGATGTACATGGCATGGGGTACATATGAGGAAGAAGAGAAGGCACTAAGGGTTTTGTGCAGAAAACTGAAGGACAGAGACCGCTTTGAAGAACTAGGCAAAGATTGGCTACAATATTAATTTGGATTTGACAAAAACAGGGCAAAATGGCATGGACTGGATTCATCCGGCTCAGGATATGTGCAAATGGCAGGTTCCAGAGAACGTGGCAATGAACCATTTGATTCCATAAAATGTGGGAGGATTTCTTAACTAGCTTTGGAACTGCTGACTTCTTCAGAAGGACACTGCCTCATGGGTTAGTTCATTAGTTATTTAAAGGAGTTAAATAATCACCTTGTCAAAATCCAAAACAAAGCAAACAAAAATCTCAAAATTATATGCTGTGATGGGTTATACTGTGTATATCAAGAAATCTTACATAAATCGTCAAAAATACTAGACCTGACATTATACAGTGGACATTGAGAACATCAAGATTGAACAGTTGTGTACTTATGCCATACAGCATATACATGTGAAACCTACTCTCTATAACAGTACCCCAAAAAGGAAGGTTTCACCTTGGGCAATCGTCATAACACAACTTGACAAGAACAGGGATTTGTGTAGTGTATTTCCACAGAAATATGTAAGAAAAACTATTTTATGTGGAAGGAATATTTAATTCAATTATGACATATTTCAAATTCTAAATATCAGATTAAAAAATACAATAAATTAAACCTAACCACAGAGCAAACATAACTAATAAATGTGAACCAGCAAGTCCACACTTAAAAAAAAAAAAATTAAGTTTTTAAAATTGAGTGACAAATACAGTATCATATTCCAATGCTGATGAAGTAACTGGGGAATAAAGGAATATTAATTACATGTTACTTACTTTAAATTCTATAACATAACCTGTGATGGGTGCTCCACCATCACTATCTGGTTTGATCCATTTAATATCTGCATGGTCTTTGTCCCAGTCCACAACTTGAACATTAGTAGGTTTGCCAGGTTCATCTGGAAAAATTATTAAAATAAGGTATATATATATATATAAACAGGATACAAGATTTGCAACTTGGACTTCAGGTATCGTCATGTACTTCTAATAGAGTCTGTTGTAGTAGCTGTTGCATTTGGTACAGGGAAATTTCACTGCAGAAATAAATTTCGAACTTTAGTTGTAGCACACCAATGTGTTCTCCATAAAAACAAATACATTAACTCCAATACATCTACTACAACATGAGTATATAGGTCAAAATGGTGCCAATCTGAGTGGCTGTGCAGTCTACATGTATAGGTCTGCAGCTGCATGACTGCTAGGATTGTGGGTTTGAATCTCACTGCAAGCTTGGACATTTGTCTCTTGTGTTTGCTGTGTGTGGTGTAGGCAGTGACCCCTGCGACAAACTGATCACTTGTTCTGAGAAGTCCTAAGGGGTGTGTGTGTCTACGTATGATCTAGAAATCTCAACAATGAGGCTGCCTAGCCTTGAGTTAGGCTGATGCACCATAAAAAAAAACCAAAATATTAACGTTACAGCACATCAGACCATTATATATATATGTGTGTGTGTGTGTGTGTGTGTGAAATGGTTATAACATTAGTCAATGCAACAGTAAAAAATCCAAATTATGGGGGACTCTGTACACACACACACACACATACACATGTGCGCACACATGCAACTGTATACTTTTACAATTAACATTACATTATTTTAATATAACTGTAACAGGGTTCATTATACAGGAAGTTTGGCTATTCTCAGCAATTCATATACAGAAAATGCCAGTACTTGCACTGTTTAGTGACATATCTTTTTTACACTGGCCTAACATTTAATGGTCTGATAATGACACACATGTTGAAACATATCACCATTTTAACCAAAATATGTTCAAATCTGTGATCATGTAGATGGAGAACTGCAAATATATAGGGCACAATGATATTTCCATTAACACTGCACATTCTGTAGTACAGTCATGAGATGTTAACTTGCCTTACTGCTGCTCATGAAACAGAATAATGCAACACACGATTCCTTCATAATTAGACTTAAGTGACAAAATATAATAAGAAATTAAATTTAAAATTAATTACATAATTAAAAAATCCAGCAAGCGTACGTTGTAAAAACTTCTATGAATGTTCCGCTCCCATCATACAATGCACATAATATCATAAAATACAGTGCATCAGCTGCCCAAATATATACAAATCTTATTGTTATGTGGTTACGGAAACATTATGATAAATTTTCCATTATGAAAACCAAATTACTTTGTAGCAAATCATAATATGAAAGACTGGCAAATATAAAACAAACATGTTTACATACATTAATTACCAAATAGGTATTCCAAGATTTATAACTACTTCACATTCAAATTATACACCGTGCTTATGCTGCCATTTATTAAGATATTTACACAACTCTTCATCAGAACATACCCCATGGATCCTTAGCAACTACAGTCTTGGCAAATAATACTGGTTCAGACGGTCCTAATTTATTGAATGCCCTGATGCGGAATTTGTATTCCTTCTTTGGAGTCAGATCCTCACATTTGAATTTTGTAGGCTGATTTGGTGGTACCTCAGCTACAGTGTCCCATCCACCTGTTTCAAACAAAATTGACATGTATCAAATAAGAGTGACAACTGCTCTTGAAGTGAAGTTCATAAGCACATTATGAACACGTGCATCTGATGATTTTTATTCATCTGATTCATTATAATGTTATCAGAGTGGTAAATTATACAAATGACCATACTTACAAATATTTTCAAATGCAAGTAATTCCAGAGACCAACAAAGTGTTCTGTATATGACAACACAATACTTAAAGAAACTAATTAAATATAGTTGTATGGTAGCTTAAGCAGTAAAGTCAAATTATTATTTCAGAATGTCCAGATGACAAGATATAAAGGAAATGAATTGTCACAAAACTCAGAACATCAATTTAGAAATTTCATTAATTCCAGAACAGATGCACGGAAACTTATATGGAAATACATGACACATAATTAAAAACAATTAAGTTCTGAAAAAGCATACTGACAGCTAATGAGTGTCCAGCTTACTTTCAAAGGTTGAATGTGCATGAAAAGTATTTTAAAATTTACAAGAAAATCTTGATTATAAAACTAAACCAACCTTTAACACTCATGTCCAGGCGTTCAACTGCATAATGCTGAAGAGGCATACCACCATCATCTTTAGAAGGTTTCCATTGGACAACACATGATGTCTGGAATACATCAGTTACATTTATGTCCGTTGGTGCAGATGGGACATCTGCAAAAAATTAAGCAAACATTTTTGAAGAGCACAGTTTCTGAAAGTAGTATAAGGTTCAGCCAATTGTTACGGAATTCTGTTTGTTAGTTAGCAGTCGGGTCAAAGTGACTCAGGCATCAACATAAAAACTGTTTGCCAAGACATGGCACAGTTCATTTCCATCATTCAGTGTATCTTTGCTTCTGCGACTAATCGACTGTCAGTATTCAATGTTTGTGCCAAACCAAAGTGAGACACACTACCTAAAAGCATGCTTTTCTCAGGGAGATTTTTCATGACAAATATGTCTCCAAAATATGGCAAGTAATCAAAATGCAATTTGCAGAGACATTTCCATAAATAAAATAAAGCTACTAACCAAATTTTGAATTTTTGTAACAATAATGCAATAAACAGAAGCTGTGTAATCCATTGCTGCTTTCTGTATAAGAATCATTTAAGAAATTATCATACAAGAATTAAGAATTTGTTATGAGGCCAGCTAAACATACTGGTCATTCATGTCAACAAAAATACGATTCTTTATTATTAATTTTTAAAGAGAAGTTTAATATTACCTTGCATAATTATATTAACATTCTTTGTGTCTTCTCCTTGTGCATTTGATATTTTCAGCTGATAGACACCAGAAAGGTTTCGAGCAGGCTTTTTATATTTAAATGTTGCCTTGTCTTCAGCAACAATAACTTCAACTTCCTTCAGAGGCAGTACTTTCCCATCTTTGATCAACTTGGCTTCTACTGGTGACTGCTTTGTTCCATCAACTGAAATGGGGAGGCAAAACACATTTAACAAAACATAGGAATTTTAAAATCGAAATTCTCTCTGAAAAATCCGAAGCAAAACCATATTAAACATTTTGAATTATGACAAAAAAAACCAATAAAATACTGTCCTTTTTCATCTGCAACAACACACCAATACCCCAGTGAGACAGTGGTCTAATTTTAGAGGGGACATCTGGTGGTTTTTATGAACCGAAACAAATTGTTATATTTCCGTCAAACACAACCATGTAATTTTATTCAGAGATGACAAAGTATTTTGGTCTAAAAGATCTCATTATTTTATAAGGTGTATCACAGGATCAGCATGATTTAGATGTATGCGTTGTGCAAGACCTCCCACTTTGGAGCTCATCCGATTACAGAATACAACATTCCCTGAAAAGGCAGCTATCTGAATATAAATAACATCTGTGGAATTTACATCAAGACATTGGTATCGACATATTTACTGCCTATCCATAAAATTGGTGTATACATTATAAGATTTTCAACACGTTTTACATGATGTAGCCAACACCTGTGACTCAATAATTTTTTGAACACATAAAAATCTCTTTTCAATGTTTTTGAATAATTTTTCTACTTATATTTGACATTTTTATACACAACTTGGACACAGTTACCAGCCAGAACATTACCAATCCAACGGGTTTTTTGAAAGTTTTATATAAATTTTGAAAATTATATAGGACCCCATATGACACGCATAATTTGCACTGCATTATACCATTTTTTTTTTAAAAAAAAAAAGGGTTGGTAATGGTGGCCTGATAACGGACATTTTAAACTGCAGCATTTAGTCACTTCTGAATAAAATAACGTGGTTGTGTTTGACGGAGAGACAGTGGGATACTAATGACTTTTCTGATAAGGTGATGCTCCAGTTTCTTGATTAAAGACTATTAACTCCAATATTATTTGTAGCTTAAATTTTCAAGAGCTCATATAAGACATTTATTCCATCTCTATTACTGACACAGGTGGGAACTTACCAGTATATGGTACTTCAAATATAAGTGGTTTACTGATTGGTCCTTCAACAGAGTTACCAAAATTGATAACAGGTTTTTCTTCACCCTTCTTCACAACAACTTGACATGTGGAAGACAGCTTTCCGGATTCACACATGATTTCTCCAGTGTCAGTCAACTCTGCTTTGTTAAATATTAACTGGTGCTTGCCACCGCCTAGGTTCTTGATCTCAACTCTGAAACAAGAAAAGGAAAAACACAAAGCCACAAATTTTACAAACCAAAAGTTTCAGGAAAACTTCTAATGCCTGCTTTCTTCAAGTGATTCAGTCTATATGGAGATGCTAACAAGAGTAATAAATACATAACTCACAATTCAGTGATCAACTGCTGTGCACATTATCCACAACTACAAATTCCAACATTATTATACATGACATATAATTTAAAGTTTGCACCATCCAATATTTGAAATTGTTTGACACATTGATTTTTCTTGGGCTGCATGATGGCAAATATGAAGGCACTATAATCCTTTGAAATGTCAGTAACTACTTGTCTGATGACACAGTGTCACATCCTAGAACACTTAGATCTTCAGCAACACCATTGTGAACACCTCAAATCTCATACATGAAAAGTGTTTCACATAATAAATGTGGTTACATTTATGATCTACTTCCATACAACAGTTTTCCAGTCTAGCTCAACCCTGATTTCCTATACTCACATTACTGCTCACAACTTCAGATGCATTATCTTGTGGTGACAAATCTCTAATACATTACATTCTGTACATTTCAACTTCTAAAATCTGTACCGTCACACATGGTACATAAATACCAATTTTTCAATGGCCAATGGCTGTGTGACTCTCATACGCACATTATCCTGCATGTACATTTTCTGCTCTTTAATGTCACTAGTACGAGGTTTGGACCTTTAATAGTGGCAACTATTTATTTACAACTGATACAAAATAGATACATGTTTCAAAGTTCTATTGTCCTTCAATGTAGTCACCAGCATTGTGTACAACCCATTGCCAGCGATGTGGAAGTTGTAGGATACCTTTAGCAGCGCATGTTGTGTTGATAGTTCGAATGGAGCGGTCTTCCGCCTGAAGAATCTCTGGAACAGTTCTGAAGCGAATGCCACGAAGTGGTTCCTTCATCTTAGGAATC
>JGI20166J26741_10464448_pt1 | contig 15963 bp, 18 predicted proteins | sample TergutCu122P5_FD_26741 | JGI IMG/M metagenome (IMG submission 26741)
CGCCGCCTTCGGACGATTCCAGCATCGGTTTGGGCGCTCCAAATCCGCTAAAAGCCGGTTCACTTTCTTTCAAAACAAACTGAGTACCAAACGGATGCAAGCCAATCAATTTCGTACCAGGTTGCAATTTGAGGGTTTCTGTCAGGCGATACCAGCCATGCGGGAGGTAGATGGTTTTATAGTTGGCAATGGCATCTTGAAATGCTTTTGTGTCGTCGGTTTCGCCATCACCTTTGGCACCTAAATCGCGGATATTCACCCACGTTTCCATAGACGGAAGTTCGGGAATGTCGTTCACTGTGGGGAGAGTGAATTGAGCTAACGGCACAATATCGCTGATGGTTGTATATTCCGATGGCGTAGCTAAGTTATTCAAAATCAAGCCATACGTGTAGTTCTTTACCTGATACATCGCCTCTTTTCGTTCTTCTTTTTTCCCGCTTTGCAAATAAGTTATCAAGGTGGGTACATTTTTGCAATAAAGAGTTACAAGATTAAGCTGCGAAGAAGAGTTATTCTCCACACTGACAATGATTCCTGCTTGCGACACATTTTCAAAGTAAGAATTTTCGATATACAGACGGTCAGGGAAATTTTCTGCCATCTCAAACGCTACCGGCACGTTTTTTGCAACCATGTTCACAACGGCAAATCCTGCTCCACGCGATAGCACCGCTGCTTTCCGCTGACCTTCAAAATAGGTGTCCACCATCATCATGGGCCACCCGGGCGAAGTACGTCCGGAAGTAATTCCATAATCGCCGCCATAAAAACGGACGTTTTCCATCTCATTTCCAACGTCATAGATACCGGCTTTCCCGTCTCCGATATACAGATTGCAATGGCTGATAAAACTGTGCTGTGCAAAATGGGAGCGGATAGCCACTGCTTGCGGATTCCCTGTTTCTATGCGCAGATCGATATTCGACAACGCGCTGTAAAACGTGCCGGCGCCGGCATCCTGAACCGGTTTGCCGGGTTGTGGCAAGCTGCCGGTAAACCAGATCATGTAATTTTGTTCCGTCTGGTATCCGGGTGTATTTTTGCCCAAAATAATCTCCGGACGCGTTTTTCCGTAGCCTATCAGCCGGATAGCTGCCGGGACATAAATCGTTTTGCTAATCAGGTATTTTCCTTCGGGAATAAAGAGTATGCCGAAGTTTCTTTCCATTTTCAGACGATTAATAGCTGTTTGAAGTTCGTCCGAAATATCCGTTTTTCCATCTGCCTTGATGCTAAAAAATTCGGGCGTCAAGTAGAAGGCTTCCGGGTCAGAAGGTCGCTGTGTGTAAACCGAACCGTCATTTGCATACAAACTGCACACATAACCTGCAGCAAACAGGATACTCAAAAAGAGTTTTCTAATGTTTTCGGATAAATTCTTCATAGGTCATTAGTTGTCTGTTGTGTAAAATTGTGAAAAAAAATTTAATCGTCCAACCCCGGTCGAATAAAAGCGTCGGCGTCGGGAAACGTCTGTCTTATTGTATCTCTTAATTTCTGCAACACAACGAGAATAGCAAGCAACTCATCTTCATCTTCCTTAAATTGCTGATACACATATCCCCATGCACCGATATTCCGTTCAATGGTAACCAGCAGTAATTTTGCAGTACCAAGCGAATCATAAGGAGTAAAATTTTCTTCCAACTCCTCTTTTTGAGACACCAGAGCGCGGGCAAACTTGATTTCAAACAGGTATTGATGCCATTGAATTACTTCCATACAATCCTGCAACATTGCATTTTGCATGCGGATTTCCATGCCTAAGGAATCTCTTTCCTTCAGAGAATCGAGCCAATGCTTTGCCATTTGTTTGTATTGTCTGGCAAGCGCCGTCCCTTCGTTATTCGCAACAAGCTGTTTCTCCCTGTTGTATTCATCTTCAAAATCGCTGTTTTGTACATCCTCAACATCACTATCCATGCTTTCAAGATGTTCTTTCAACATGTCTATTGTAGCTTCGAAAATTAGTGTCAGCGACTGGAAAAGCTCCCCCGGATCATCTGCCGGCAGATGAACAGTGGTTTTATACACCATGCAGCGTTCCGTCTGGTGGCATCGTTCGCACCAGCGATCGCACCAGTTATATATGCCGCGAATCATTTCAGGAGTGTCGACTGTTTTGTTTAAACGGGTTATAAATTCGGTCTTGTCCATTTTTTTCTTTGCACAATTGTGTTATATTATTTTCTTATTTCTCTCACTTTCAGATAAATCCAAACTATATTTACAAACGAAAGGAACAGGATAATGGCGACACCCCAGACAACAAAATGCCAGTCGAAAGCCGTATCGTTCGTTTGAAGCGTGGAACTGAAACCAGCCTGATAATAGCTGCTTAAAAAAGCGACCACAACGAGAGAAAGAATTAAAATACCTGCATTCAACGTCAACACCAGCCATTGATACGGGCGGGCTATGACGCGGGTGGCATATCCTGCCAGCGACAAATTCTCAATCTTGAAATGGTTTTTCTGAATTAACAAATTAATACTCAATAACATCAGTCCGAGAGCCAACAGCGTAATGATAATGCCCACACCCATCACACTGAAAATCAATGTGCGGAGAAAAGACGACGCTTGTCCCGCCGCAGCCTTGTCATTGGCAATCTCATACTGATGCGCCGCAAAATAGTTTCCCAACTGCGGATCGGTAAGGTTATACGGCTCAATAATCACTCGCGAAGGTTGAGTTACGCCTGTACCAAACTCATTATTAGCCCAATCCATAAACTGTTGTGGCACTAAAATAGAGTTGATGCGGTCGGTAAAACCCACAATCCGGCTTTCAAAAACGGCATCTTTCGCTTTTCCCGTCAGTTGAATATTGATTTTAAGCACATTCACAGACTTTTCCGAAAGTTGCGGCAATCCCTGACTTGGCGCAAAACCAAAGTTGTAAAGCGTTAAGTAAGAACGCGGGATGATAACGGGAATAAAATTGGAGGCAGGATCCCATTTCCAATCGTCGGTATTCACGTCGAGAAAATCGTCGGGTACCGACTCAAAAAAGAGCAGCGTTCCAAAATCCGCCATTCTGCCACCGATAGCCGTCGAGGCATACACGCGGAACGAGGCGGCGGTGAATCCCGCTATCCGTTTCACAAAAGGCTGAGATTTAAGTTCGTCCAATTCATTGTTTGAAAACTCTGAAGAGGTGATTTTCAATGTTTTGAATATGGATACTTTTTTGCTGATTACCAAAAAATCACGCGCAAAGACGCCCTCTTTGGCGCTAAAAACAGGCTTAATATCATGATAAAATTGCAGGGACAACAATACAATTGTTAATCCCATCAAAGTGGCTGCCGCATAACCAATTAACTGTCCGGCTGCAATATTTTTCCGCAATAATTTCCAAAGCAGCATACGCATCACTATCTATGCGGCAAAGATACAACAAAAAAACGAGTACCCGTTTATAAAGTTTGACATGCTACCCAATGTACAACAAAAAATTTGTATCTTTGCACAAACAAAATAGTTATGAAGCCTATTCTCTTTATAGATCGTGACGGAACGCTTATCACAGAGCCTTCGGATACGTTTCAAATAGATTCGCTTGAAAAGCTGGAATTTTATCCGAAGGTGTTTCGTAATTTGCACAAAATCATTACGCACTCAGATTTTTTGCTGGTAATGGTTTCTAATCAGGATGGGTTAGGCACAGGCGTTTATCCGCAAGAGGATTTCGACAAAGTGCAGGCAAAAATAATACAAGCTTTTGCCAATGAGGGAATTACGTTTGATGCCATTCATATCGACAACACATTTCCGGAAGAAAATTCGCCCAACAGGAAACCGCAAACAGGAATGTTGACGGAGTATATGACAGGGGAATATGATTTGGCACACTCCGTTGTGATTGGCGACAGGATAACCGATGTGGAACTGGCTAAAAACTTGGGATGTAAGGCAATATTAGTCCCCCTTAATCCCTCCGAAGGGGGGAAACTAAAATCTGTTCAAGAAGACTTGAAAGATAAGAATTTGACAGAAACCTGTGCGTTAATTACGAATGATTGGGACAAAATTGCAGAATTTTTGATTGCGGGAGAACGCACGGCGGAAGTAATCCGCAAGACAAAAGAGACCGATATAGTTATCCGGTTAACCCTGGATGGATCGGGACAATGCGCTATTTCCACCGGATTGGGATTTTTTGATCACTTGTTGGAACAAATCGGGACACATTCCGGCAGTGATTTGACTGTGAAAGTAACAGGCGATTTGCAGGTGGATGAGCATCATACCATTGAAGATACGGCGCTGGCGCTTGGAGAGGCTTTTGCGAAGGCTTTGGGCGATAAGCGCGGCATTGAGCGGTATGGCTTCTGCCTGCCGATGGACGATTGCCTGTGCCAGGTCGCTCTCGATTTTGGCGGGCGTCCCTGGTTAGTGTGGGATGCGGTATTTAAGCGGGAAAAAATCGGCGATATGCCTGTGGAAATGTTCATGCACTTTTTCAAATCGTTTAGCGATGCTGCACGTATTAACCTGAATATAAAGGCGGAAGGAGAAAATGAACATCATAAGATAGAAGGAATTTTCAAGGCGTTGGCACGAGCTATCCGTATGGCTGTGCGGCGGGATGTATTGAGCAATGAATTGCCAAGCACAAAAGGGATATTATAAAATAATGGAAGATAATAAACAATTGGTTGACAGAATGTTAAAAGCAGTGCAACGGGGCTTTTACCTCTCTTTGCTGGCTATGCTGTTGGCTATTTGTGCAGGCTATGCGCTTTCGCAGTCAATCAAACTGGACAAAAATACAGAAGCAGGTATTGCCGTACAATCCGTTAATATTGTGTGGTTATTGGTATCCATTCCGGGCATTTTGTGGCTGTATCGCCGGCAGGTGGAACGGAAACGACCGGCGGACAGTAGCCGCCGGCTAAGAAATTACCGGACGTGGATTATTTTACGCTATGCCGTAATTGCTATTTCGTTGACAGGCAATGCTATTTTATTCTTTCTTTATGTCGACAAATCTTTTTTCCTGTGCGGAGCAATAGCGGTCGTTGCGCTCCTGTTTTGCCGTCCGGACAGAGTGAGAATTGAGAATGAATTGGGAATGGCGCGAGACGACGAAATCTTATAACCAGATTATTAAGCAATAACCTCAAATTCTTCACTATTGTCCTTAACGAAGCGAGACCAACAACACTAAGATATTGTGTGGTTTGAAATAAAAATGTATCTTTGCACATCAAACATTCTTACTGACCAGATATTCGGGATGGTTGACGATGGATTAGGATGTAACTTTGAAATTGATTTGAAACCAATTAAAAATCAAATCGAAACTCAATCGCGAAGAAAAATAACTTTCCAATAATGTAATTATGTCAAATACAGCGGTTTACGAAAAAGAAGCAGATAGAGTAATGGACTTTATTTGTGAAACAAAAGAGGGTAAGTACACTGCGGAGAAGCCTGATTTAACGCATATTACTTACACAAGACTGGAAATTCAAGAAGGAGATGCTACTAACATTTTTAATGATTGTTTTGAAGAAATTGTTCTTTATGGAATGTCATATTGATTATTCATTGAGTATAGATTTCTTGAAAATGTGTTATTAGGTCAGCTTTTTATTGTGTTGGCGGCATATCAGTGATTTGCCGTTTTTTTATATATGAATTTAGCGAGCATTTACATGTACATTTGTGTAAAACTGAAAATTATTTAACGGTATGACAGCAGTAAGTACAAAAGAGTTTAGCGCCAATCAGGAAAAGTATTTTGATATGGCTCTTGAGGAACAGGTATTTGTAAAAAGAGGCGATTATATATATCATATACTGTGTTCAAACAGTGATGCAGTCGAAGAACAGGCAATATTAGAGCCTGATGGTGATTTGCGCAGGGCAATTTCCGCAGAAGAGTTAAAAAAGAGGTTGCATGTGTCTATCCATAACTTTTTTGCTGACAAACAATGAGAGTAATATTTTTACCCAAAGCACAAGACTATTTAGACAGTCTTATTCCTATTCTCTATGAAAAAGGATACTTTGGGTTTGAGGATGCTGCTGCAAAATATGTCGATGGATTGGTTGACGATATTCACAACAATCTTTCTAAAAAAACAACACAGACCTGCGCCAAAGCATTATGACAAATACGGAAAAGGAATGTATTATGCCATTTTTACAAAAAACAGACGACAACATGGTATACATTCTTTACAAAGTACGCGAAAAACGGGGAGATAATTTATTTGGCGCGTTATATCGGGAATACCCACACGGAAGCACACCATTTGTACAATGAATTTTAACCTAATAAACTCATAATATGATTATTGCAGTAGATTTTGACGGAACGATAGTAGAACATGCTTATCCTCTGATTGGTGCAGAAATTCCCTTTGCCATTGACGTGTTAAAGCGTTTACAGAGAGAAGATTATCATCAATTGATTTTGTGGAGCGTGAGAGAAGGAAAATATCTTGAAGAGGCAGTAGAATATTGCCGCAGTCGCGGGTTGGAGTTCTATGCTGTCAATAGCGATTATCCAGAAGAAGAGGCGTCTTCGTTTGCTGGAAAACACTCCCGTAAATTGAGCGTAGACCTGTTTATTGATGATAGAAACTTGGGAGGGTTGCCCGACTGGGGCATCATCTACCGAATGGTGAAATATGGCGAGTCGTTGAACGAAGCCACCGAAAATATAACGAAAAATGACAATTTTCGCTCGCAAAAACGGGGGCTGGCTTCTCTTTTCAAAAAGAAATAACTAAAAATGAAACATATAACATGGGTAATGGCATTAATGGTAAGTGTTCTGCAACTGAACGCCCAGCATACGTTACGCCTGTTTGGCTATGTTACCGATGATAAAAATCGACCAATAGAATTTGCTACGGTGAAAATTGAGGGTACTGCCATTGGCGCATTTACCTCTCAGAGTGGATTTTACGATCTCTCCTTTGATATTAAAGATACTGTAACCCTCTCCATTACATGTGTTGGTTATCAGTCTGTTATTAAAAAAATTGCCACCTCGTCGCAGGCAGCGCAACTGAATGTGGCACTTTTGTCGTCGGCTACCGAATTGCAGGGTGTTGAGGTTACAGGGCATCGATTGCGTACAGGCTCAATGGAACTGCTTAACATCCCTGACTATCGCTTGTTGCCGGATGCAACGGGCGGCAGCATCGAATCGTTTCTCTCCACGCTTCCGGGAGTGCACTCCACGAATGAGATGAGTTCTCAATATTCGGTGCGGGGTGGAAATTATGATGAAAACAGTGTGTATGTAAACGGCATTGAAGTATATCGTCCTTTGCTCATTCGTTCGGGACAGCAGGAGGGGTTGAGTTTTATCAATCCCGATATGGTGCAGGGCGTTGCATTTTCGGCAGGAGGTTTTGCTCCAAAGTATGGCGATAAAATGGCTTCTGTGCTCGACATTACCTACAAACAGGTGCACGGTGTTGAAGGCGCTGTTTCACTTGGGATGATCGGCGCTTCGGCGTATGTGGGTTCAGGGAACGACCGTTTTTCGCAACTGCACGGCATTCGCTACAAAAGCAACTCTTATTTGTTGAATACACTCGACACAAAGGGGCAGTACAAACCCACGTTTTTTGATTACCAGACGTTTCTTACCTGCCGTTTCTCTCCGCAATGGGATGTGAGTTTTTTAGGAAACATATCGCAGAACAGCTACCGTTTTATCCCTGAAAATCAGGAGACTTCATTCGGCACGCTGGATATGCCGCTGCAATTGCAAGCCTATTTCGGCGGACAGGAAAAAGACCTCTTTCAAACAGCATTCGGCGCTTTGACATTGAATTATCACCCAAACAAAGAGTTGAAAATGAACCTGATAGCCTCTGCCTATTCTACTAATGAAGATGAAACGTATGACATCATCGGGCAATATTGGCTCTATCAATTGGAACAGACAGAAAATGGAGGAGGAACACCGGGTAACACGCTGGGAGTAGGAACTCATCAGCAGCATGAGCGGAACAGCCTCACTGCAACGGTTGCAGCCGCTTCTTTTCAAGGCGAATACACATTCAATAGCCACCAGTTGGAATGGGGAATAACGGCGCAACATCAGGAAGTTAATAACATGCTGAAACAGTGGGAGTATCGTGATTCAGCCGGTTATTCGCTGCCTTACAACCCCGATGTCATAGAGCTTTACAACAACTTGGCGGGGAATCTGCATCTGGCGTCAAACCGTTTCAGCGGATACATACAGGACGTGTATAAATACCGCATGGATGTCGGTTTATGGATCTTTACCGGAGGCATCCGTTTCAACTATTGGGATTACAACCGGCAGTGGCTCGCAAGCCCCCGACTGACAGCGATTTTCGCTCCACGTTCCAGCAACTGGCAACTTCGATTTGCTACGGGCATTTACAATCAGATCCCTTTCTTCAAAGAGTTGAGAGACACTATGACCGTCAATCACAACACAATAGCCTATCTCAACACACATATCAAAGCGCAGCGCTCATGGCATGTTGTGCTGGGAGCCGATTACCATTTTATGCAATGGGGACGTCCGTTCAAGTTTACGGCTGAAGCCTATTACAAGCCTGCTACCGATGTTATTCCTTATGTAGTGGACAATATTCAGGTAACCTATTTTGGCGGAAATTGTGCAAAAGCTTACTCTGCCGGATTGGATCTAAAACTGTTCGGTGAATTTGTTCCGGGAACCGATTCATGGATAGGACTTTCGCTGATGCAAGCCGATCAAACTGTTCAAAAAGGAACTGACGCTGCCGGCAAACCGGTTTTTACCGGCTACTTCTCAACTCCCACCGACCAGCGATATGCCGTAACACTCTTTTTTCAAGACTATTTACCCAATAACCCGCGATTAAAGGTTAATCTGAAACTGATTTGGTCGGACGGACTGCCGGTGTCGCCTCCCAACAATCCCTATCTGGCGCCTTTCCGCACACCCGATTACCGGAGAGTCGACTTGGGAGCTTCCTATTCTTTTATCGACAAAGATCACCGTTCAAACAGCAGTTTTTTGAAATATTTCAAATCATTGAGTATCAATCTGGATGTATTTAATTTGCTGGATATAAGCAATGTAAACTCATATTTCTGGTTGAACGATATTTACAATCGTCAATTTGCGATTCCCAATTATTTGACAGGACGCTTACTGAACTTTAGAATTTCCGCCGATTTTTAGTATTTTGATTCTTCTGAGGTTTTAATTGGGAAAAAGTATTATTTTTGTATAGAAAAAACAACAATAAATTATGGCAGAAATCTATGACTATTTCGGATTAATTTTCTACTTTTTCCCAATGAACATGATCCTATTCACGTTCACGTCAAGAAGGGAGATAAAGAAACCATTTTTGATTTAGTTATTTTTAATGATGTCTTAACAGAAATCAGAATACGCAAAAGACGAGGAAAGGAAATGCTTTCGACTGCTAATGAAAAAACAACGAAGGATTTCATCATTTTTTATGCCGATGATATTGTAAAAAAATGGATTAAATGTTTCGTACTTAAATCAAGAGTAAATATTACACACGTAAAAACCAAAATTAATAACGGGGAACTAAGAATTAAAAAAATCAATATTAAATGAATATACCTGATAATCTTTCAATTACAAAATCCGAGTATATTGATAATTATATCATAAGATTGTCGTTCTCGGACGGAACAGCCAATGATGTTGATTTTGGCAAGTATTTGTACCGCCATCCTCACCCTCAATACGATAAATACCGCAAATTGTCGAAATTTAAGAAATATCGTATTGAAAATGGGGATATTTATTGGGGCAAAAATGGGGATTTAATGTTTCCTATTGAAAATATGTACTTTAATAACTTGGAGCAGAATTACGAATTTGTGTAAAATGCATGCTGTTTATGGACAATATGTTACACGTTCTTAGCCAACGAACTTCCATTCGTAAATACACAGACCAACCTGTCCCGACAGAATTGCTCAATACACTGCTGACGGCTGGTTGCCGCGCTGCCACTACGGGCAACATGCAGGTGTACAGCATTGTTGTAACGCAGAACGCCGCCATCAAACAGGCGCTTGCCCCGTGCCATTTTAATCAGCCGATGATAACACAGGCGCCTGTTGTACTCACATTTTGCGCCGATTTCAACCGTTTCAATAAATGGTGCAAACTGCGAAATGCCGTTCCCGGATACAACAATTTTCTGTCGTTCACCACTGCAGCTATTGACGCTCTGCTGGCAGCAGAACATTTCTGCGTAGCAGCCGAAAGTCAAGGGTTGGGAACCTGTTATTTGGGCACCACCACGTATAATGCTCATCAAATCATTGACATATTGCATCTTCCGCCTTTTGTTGTACCAATGGCGACGCTCACGGCAGGCTATCCGGCAGAAACGCCGCAACAGACAGACCGCCTGCCACTCGAAGGCGTTGTGCATTATGAAACCTATCATGATTATTCGGCAGCAGATATTGACCGGATTTATGCCCATAAAGAGTCGTTAATTGAAAATCAGCAGTTTATTATAGAAAACAACAAGAAGAGTTTGGCGCAGGTTTTTACGGATGTGCGCTACACAAAAGTCGATAATGACCATTTTTCACGTCTTTTTTTAGATGTGTTGCGCAAGCAGGGCTTCTTGAATTGATGTTTTTTATATTATTTCCATTTTCATACTTAAAACGTTAAACTGCGCAAAATATAATGTTAATTCACGCTTTACGGTATCATTTTGATATTTTTTAATGCGAAAAATTTGCATCTTGACTGTTCAAAACCGTATCTTTGTGCAGTGATTTTTTCATAGTATTAGATTTTAAGGTTTAAAAAAGGGGTGATCGTGATGATTACCCCTTTTCCCGTTTAAAACATATCCGAATGAAAACAGGCTATCTGACGATAACACATTATTCTGAAGGCATTTACAAGGAAAAAGGAAGTAAATTTCTGTCGTTTGTACATCCCGTAAGCGCTATTGAAGACATCAAGCAATTGATAAGCGGATACCGTAAAAAGTATCCTGATGCACAGCATGTCTGTTACGCTTATATGATTGGAACAGAATGTAATAACTTTAGAGCAAGCGATGACGGAGAACCGGCGGGCACGGCAGGAAAACCGATTTTAGGTCAGATTCTTGCAAACAACCTGACGAATGTGTTGATTGTAGTGGTGCGTTATTTTGGAGGCGTTTTGCTGGGAACGGGAGGATTGGTAACAGCCTATAAAACAGCAGCTGCAAACGCCCTTGCCGAAAACCGGATTGTTGAAGAGCAGGTAATGAAGCAACTCGTTATTACATTCAACTATTTGAAAATGAATGAAATAATGAGTTTACTGAAAGAGTACAACCTAACTCCCTCAGAAAAAAAATTTGATACAATGTGCCGGATTTCATTGCAGATTCCGGTAGCATTGTATCAAATTATAGTGACTAAGCTTATCACGATTGGAGCAAAACACATTCCTGATGGCACATTTTTTGACTCACAAAATGCTCCTTAATTATTGGGGAAAGTATTCCAATTATAATCTCCATTTACCGTAATAATTAAATTAACGTTATCGGTTGGTAAAATATCAACGTTGGGAGTAAAGGTTACATTTAAAGTCGCCGTTTGGCTCTTTCCTGTATAAGCATTGAATAAAGATTCAGCGAATTTTGATACACTCGGCAAAGCTTGCGGTGCGTTTGCTTGAAAATCATTTGTACCGGGTTTTGTAGTAACTGTCCCAAAATTATTAGCCGGAGTAATGTTGTTTACTTGTAAAGTAAAGTTATTCAATAACACCCCATCTTTTAACCCTGAAATTTCAATAGTGTTGTTTAAGTTTTGAAACGTGCCACTGATAAAATTATTCACATCCACCTCTGGAATATCAGATAACTTTATAGTGGTTGGTGTCAATGTAACTATTGGACTTACCAAACCTTTAATGGGAATTGTCCATGTTTTTAAAATGGTTTTCTTCACAGGAGTAGGTGTCGGACCATTATTTTTTGAACATGACACCACAGCACACATCATTGCAATCAATAAGGAAGACAAAAATACTAATCGTTTCATACACATATATTTTTAAGATGATTAATTGTTCAAACACAAACAGATTATAGTATTAAACGGACAAATTGCGCTGTTATTGCAACGATACCACTATTTATCCATTTTTTATCCTGATTTTTCAATTTTTATACCGTATCCATTTCAGCAACTCGCGCCACGAAGGTTTTTTGCCATACATCAAAATGCCGACGCGATATATCTTGCCGGCAAGCCATGTTGTGCCGATGAATGTAAAAATAAGCAGCGTTATAGACAAAACCAGCTGCCAGGCAGGCACGTCAAACGGTAGCCTGACCATCATCACAATAGGCGATGTGAACGGTATGATTGAGCACCAGAATGCCAACGGTCCGTCAGGATTTCTGATGCTGTAAATAGCTGCATAAATGGCAAATAGAATCGGAAGCGTGATTGGCATCATAAATTGTTGCGTGTCGGTATCGTTATCGACAGCAGAACCGATAGCTGCAAAAAGCGATGCATAAAGCAAATATCCTCCCAGGAAATAGATCAGGAAATAGACGGCAATCTCCGTAAAATTAATTCCCTGCAAGCCGCTCAGCATATTTAGTGCAATTTGTTGTGACTGTGTAACTTCCGTTCCGTTCATCGGCGCCGTTGTTTGCAAATGCGACATATTTCCCCAAAACGCAACGCCTGCCACACTCGAAATAATTCCTGTCAGAACAACCCAAAGCAGGAATTGCGTCAGCCCCACCAGCGCAATGCCGATGATTTTTCCCATCATCAATTCAAACGGTTTGACGGAAGAAACAATCACTTCGATAATGCGGTTCGTCTTTTCTTCTACCACGCCGCGCATCACCTGCACGCCGTACAGGAAGATAAAAAGATAAATCAGCATTGTGGTTACCCCGCCAATGACGGTGGCAATTTCGGACGACGTTACCACTTCGTTGCCTTTGGCATCCAATTTTATGGTTGTTACTTTGACATGCGCCTGCGAACTGCTTATAATTTGCTTAATATTAGGTATTTGATATGATTCTAAACGTTTGTTTTCAACGTAACGGTTCAACTGATTGGCGATGTAGTTTTTCAATTCAAGGTCTATCTGTTTTTCAGCATAGACGGTAACAGCGGAGGAATCTTTCACTAAATCGCCGCTGATTGCCACGATAGCATAAAATTGGTTTTTCAAATCCGATTTGCCGATGTCTCCCGCAGGCTGTTGAACGATAATAAATTGATACACAGCATTCGAAGCCAGCGCCTGTGCATATTCATTGGTAACATCCACTACGGCAATCTCCCTTTTTCCCGTATCCTTGATGGTCGACAGCCACAGCGGAATGACAATCATCGCTGCAAAAAAGAGCGGCGTTAAAAAAGTCATCAACAGAAACGATTTCTTCACGACCCTTGTAGTGTATTCCCTGCGAATAATGATTCCTATTTTTCCCATAAATTACATCTCTTCAATGATATTCAACATCTTAACGGTTGCGATGATAGCCGCCACCGTCTGGTCGCCATGCAAACCTCTTGTTTTGAACAGTTTATCTTTAAATTTCCATGTAATAACAGTCTGCACCAATGCGTCGGTTTTCCCACCCGGAGGTATTACTACCATGTAATCAAGCAATTCCGGCGTCGGTTTTTTCAATGATTTGTAAATTTTCCACATGGCTTTCGAGACAGCATTATACTGTCCGTCGCCGGCTGCGGTCTGTTCATACATTTGACCGTTTACCTCCATTTTCACCGTAGCTGCCGGACGCAACCCGTAAGTCAATGATAATGAATAGTTCACCATCTTAATTTGCTGATTGTCCTGTCCGTTTTTCAATACGTCTGAAACAATATATGGCAACTCGTCGAGCGAAACCGATTCTTTTTTATCTCCCAATTCAATAACACGCTCAGTAACCTGTTTCATCATCTCATCATCAAGCTCAATGCCAAGCAGTTGTAAATTTTTGAGAATATTTGCCTTCCCCGAATTTTTACCGAGAGCATACTGGCGTATCCGTCCAAATCGTTCAGGCAGTAAATCATTGTAATAGAGGTTTTTCTTATTATCGCCATCGGCATGAACACCGGCAACCTGTGTAAAGACGCTGTCGCCAATCACCGGTTTATTGGGCGGAATCCAGATACCCGAACAGGTTTCGACCACTTTACTGACAGCATTGATTTTGTCTTCCACCAGATGCGTCCTGATGTGCAGATGGTCATGCAAAATAGCCATCACACTCGACAGAGGCGCATTACCGGCACGTTCGCCCAAGCCGTTCACGGTGGTATGCACTCCCCGCACTCCGGCAGCAACGGCTGCAAAAGTGTTTGCTACAGCCAGATCGTAATCGTTATGTGCATGAAAATCAAAATGAACGCCGGGGTAACTTTGAACCATTATTTTGCAAAATGCTTCCGTCTGCGTTGGGGTTAAAATACCCAGCGTGTCCGGCAATAATATGCGTTTGACAGGCAGTTTCAACAACTCTTTCACCAAAAAATGGACATAATCGGGCGAATGTATCATTCCATTCGACCAGTCTTCGAGATAGATATTGACATCAATTTCCTTAGAATGAGCATCATTTACCACCTGAGCTATGTCGGCTGCATGTTGTTCGGGCGTGCGGCGCAACTGTCCTTCAAGATGTTTCAAAGAGCCTTTGCACAATAGATTCATCACTTTTCCTCCCACGCCGGCAATCCACTCCACACTGTCTGTGCCGTCAACAAATCCCAGAATTTCAATACGTTTCAAATAGTTGCTCCCGGCAGCCCACGACATTATTTTATTCACCGTTTTCCGCTCGCCTTCCGAAACGCGCGCCGAGGCAATCTCTACGCGGTCAACTTTGACCTCTTCCAATAAAAGGCGGACAATACTCAACTTTTCGTGCATGGAAAAAGAGACGCCGGAGGTCTGTTCCCCATCCCGCAAAGTGGTATCCATTATTTCGATTATCTTAGATTTCATATCAGGTATTCATACCCCCGCATACATGGATTACCTGTCCCGAGACATACGATGATAAATCAGATGCAAGGAAAAGAGTTACGTTTGCTACTTCTTCGGGCGAGCCACCGCGCCGCAACGGAATAGTTTCCGCCCATTTGGCACGCTGTTCTTCGGTGAGAGCGTGCGTCATCTCTGTGTCAATAAAGCCGGGAGCAATGGCGTTGGCACGAATATTGCGCGAGCCGAACTCTTTTGCCACCGATTTTGCCAACCCTATCATGCCCGCTTTTGAGGCGGAATAGTTTGCCTGCCCTGCATTGCCCGAAACGCCCACTACTGAACTCATATTGATAATGCTTCCGCTTCGTTGCTTCATCATGATGGGGGCACAGGCATGAATAAAATTGAACGCCGATTTCAGATTCACATTGATAACGGCATCCCACTGTGCCTCGCTCATGCGCATCAGCAAGCCGTCTTTTGTGATGCCGGCGTTATTCACCAATACATCAATTCTTCCAAACTCTTTCGCTATCTCGTCCACCACTGTGTGTGTGTCGTCGAAATTTGCCGCATTGGAGGCATATCCTTTCACTTTTACGCCAAAAGCCTCGATCTCTTTTTGCGTTGCCAGTGCACTGCCATCTATCACTAAATCGGTGAACGCGATGTTAGCACCTTCGCTTGCCAACTTCAGAGCAATGGCTTTCCCGATGCCGCGTGCAGCGCCTGTTACAATAGCTGTTTTTCCTTCTAATAATTTCATAAATAAATAGTTAGTGTGTATTTAAGTATCGTTGCATCCTGCAAATTCTGTGCAAAGATAGGCATTTTTGGTTTGGTTTGGAAAAACTTGCCTTGCCAAAAATATACACACAAGTTTTTGTCAAACCAGATAAAAGTCTGTACATTTGTGGGAGTAAATTAAAATCTATGGGCTTATTCCAACAGACCATTTTGAAAAAGCAAATG
>JGI20166J26741_10465559_pt1 | contig 15961 bp, 11 predicted proteins | sample TergutCu122P5_FD_26741 | JGI IMG/M metagenome (IMG submission 26741)
AAAAAAAAACCTGGTATTGAGTAATCTTAGTAAGTTTGGTGACTGCCATGTTGTGCGTAAGCATACTGGTCTTATATTGTAAGCATTATTGATTTTATGTGTGACATGTTAAAGTCCAATTTTGTTGTGTTGCCAAGTCATAAATCTTCATTTCTAATGTAAGAACAGTCAAATTAATTGAACTGTCAGGCTCAAGCAGTAGTGTACCAGTTTCGTGTGGAAATCATCATCACGCTGTTGACATGTTCTAGTTTTTGTGTGACCAACTGTTTTTATGCATATTCACATGGTCACAAAAAATGCCTGTTACCTTCATCAAGTCTGTGTGCCCATCCATCTGCATTTATCAGCATGGCTCCCATTTATCGGATTTGCTTGAAATTTGATGTTTCGGACTTCCATGAAAATTTTTTGAGAAAATCCATATTTGATTCCAATCAGGCATAATATTGGGGCACTTTACATGAAGACCCAGGTACATTTTATTGTTGGTGGCGCCATTAAAACATCATAAAAGTGCTGTCATCAAGTGAAATCATATCAGGCTGTTAGGATAGCCAAGGAGGTATAAATGTTATGTGAACCCACCCAAGTGTTACATTAAACAGACATAGCTTGTCTTGTTAAGTAATTTAAGTTAAATTTCAGCTTCATGTGAAAAAGGGCAATGGTAGACATTTAAATTTGTTTGACAACTTGTAGTGTGGGTATTCCAGCTTCCCTCCAATATAAAAATTTGGTCTATATCAATCAGATGCTTCCACAGATGAAGCATTCCAATGAGATGGACTGACAGACATGACATAGTCTTGTCACTGTTTATGTGTGTTCATTTGTGTAGTTTGTTCGAAGGAAATTTTAAAATACTGACTTTTAAACATACTTACATATTCTGAGTAACTTTTTTGAAATTTTCGTATCCTATATACTAGTATAACTTTTTACTTCCAGGGTACAGACCAAACAATGTTAGCCAAACTACATAAAACCCATGGAAGCCACAGAAATTATTTGAAACCAAAATCAGATATCAACACATCATTTGGACTCAACCATTTTGCTGGCGTTGTGTTTTATGACACACGAGGTGAGTTTCATAGAGATCAATAGGTGTTGCTTTTGTTGGGTAAACACTTCAAGTGGGAAAAGTAAGAAGTTTCCTTAAAAGGAAAGAAATATGTAAGTGGGTCAGTATTTCAAGTGGTTGATAAGACTTGGGAAAATGTGAAGTTCCTTAAGTGTTAAGATTTCATAATCATATTTATCATTTCTGTGTATTATCTGTTTTAAATAAAGGTTAGTCAATTCATGTTTTAATGCATTCTTGAGGTAAGTGCTACTCAAGTTGGTTCAAAGGTCAAGTGAAATGGAAAATATCTTAATGCTGCTAGTTAATCACATATTCTTGCGCAATGTAAAATATTATTCCCATTATAAGCTGTTTTCTTTTCTTACTGGTCACTTGGATTGGTTGACTGTTTTCAGGATTTCTTGAGAAGAATCGAGACACTTTTAGTGCTGATCTGCTTCAATTGATCCATATCTCATCAAACAAGTTTCTTCAGCTTTTATTTGCTGAAGACATTGGAATGGGCTCAGAAACAAGGAAACGAGCTCCAACATTGTCCACTCAGTTCAAGAAGTCTCTGGATTTGCTTATGAAAACTTTGAGTAGTTGTCAGCCTTTTTTCATACGTTGTATCAAACCCAACGAGTTCAAGAAACCAATGGTCAGTCCTTGTTTTTATAGTAAATATCTGTATTGAATGTAAGGAAGTCTGGAATGTTTTTATATGAATTATTGTCAGAATATGTGATGTTGGTTTTCCTATGCAAGAAAGTAATCTATATTTTGAAATTAAGTCTGAGTTTGTGTTAAGTTTTTGCTTGAGCCCATCCTCTGTACGTAATTGTCATCAACACTTGAAATGCATATAATGGAACCCACGTAAGAGATTTCAATTTAAGATGTTTTTTCCTCCTGTGAGATCCAAATTGTATGATCCCATAAATTTCTGGTAGGCTAATTTACTTTTAACTTACTTAATTTTTCTCACATAAAAGTGTTTTCCATATAAGAGGTGGTATTCTAACATGAAACTGACATTTTACACATTTAACATGTTTTTTTGTAGTAATTATTTCCATGCAGTCTCATTCATTACAAAGGTCACCCAGTTGTAGAAGATGGTTTAGTTTACCTCTAACAAGTGCTCATCCTTATTCAAAACTGAGCAGACATAGTGATGGTCAGAAGAGATTAGTGGTGATCCATGTATGACAGCTTTCCTCCCATTCTGTTATGGCACACGTGATTACCACAAACAGTGTTTGATTGTAGTGGGTAGTTTAAGTAATCTGCTTAGTGAAACTGTATAATAGTGTCTTGATGTCTGGCATTTCAAAGTTTTGTGATCACCTCTTTTGGTACCATTGATTCAACCTTCTGTGACTGTTTCCATTGAATGAGCAATAGATCACATGGCTGGCAAATCAGCTTCCCCTCCCCCCCCTCCTCCTCCTCCTCCTACTGCACAAATCACTGTCAGCTCAGTCAGTCTCCATCGTTCATTTAGTGAGGCTGATTTCTTTTGTACTGTATGGATTGAGACTCTTTCAGTGATTTATTTCACATAATTTATACATCTAGAGTGTGTTTGTGTTGTATGAAATATAAGGTTAGAGGCTTTTTATTCTTATGAGGTTTATATCGCTGTTACTGGTATTCTGTAAGTTATTTGGAACCAGGTAGGCATTTCACATTGAAAAATGAACTACTGCGTTTGTGATATAGATGTTCATGATGGTTTTATCAGCTCTAATTAATCACAAACAATGAGACTGCTGTATAATAAATAGTTTTAAGGGAAGCATTTTAGTAAATGGCAATGTACAGGGTTAACTAATTCTTCAGTGAGACATTGTGTTTTAAATGTATGCTTTCAATTATAATTTGATATCTTTCCTTTCAGTAAATATGTAATTGTAATTATTTCAGTGTTTTTATCAATGCAAGTAACTAATAATATTATTTATGAGTGCTTGTACCTGGAGCACAAAATGAATCTGGAATGCCTTTTCTGACCATTTTTCAAGCCTTTTCCCACTGAGAAATTTGAATTACATATCCCCTGGAAAATTTCAGGATATTTAACTGCATTTTCTGGTGATAAACTGAACGTGTTTTTTGCTTGATGCTATAAAACCATAACATACATTGTAATTGCATTGATTCAGAAAGAGTGTGTCTACTTCTGTATATTGAGTGTGGCATGCTATCTGTTCAAAAGGACAGTGTTCAATTTTTCACATACAAATGTGACGGTTGGAATGTATTTGACTGTACTGTACCTGAAACTGAGACAGCTTCATGAAATGTCATAAAGATGTTCATAAGATTTTATCCTACAATGCTTCTGATTACTTCCTGAAGCATTATTGACTCAGTAGTGCTTTTTATTTTAATATGGCTGTTTCTGCTGAAATTAGAACATTATGCACTTTGCTTGCTTGATTTTGAGAACTTTTATGTCTCTCTGGTTCAGTACTGTTTATTTTGTGAATGACAGTTTTCCTCTTTGTAATGTCACATTTGGTAGTTCTGCAGTTTTCTGAACAAACTGATGTTCTAGGCACAGATTCTTCCCCATTTGCTTGGCTGATGATTACATTGTTGTCCATGTGTGTACACTGCCATGACATTGTATGCATTAATATAAGAGATGGAATATATTCTAGTTTTGAACAGCAAAAAAGTAAAATATTTCTGTTTGAGGGTTATGAATATTTTGATAAATGTTTGCGGTGAAGAATGGGCAGTAAAGCTTAAAATTCAAAATTGGCACTTACAATGTAAGTAATTTCATATTGTTTAAATTCCTCAGAAGAAATGGGATAAATCCTTTAACACATCAAATGTCTTTTATGTTCTAAACAGATGTTTGATCGAGGTTTGTGTTGTCGTCAACTCCGTTATTCTGGTATGATGGAAACAATCCGCATTCGACGTGCAGGGTATCCCATACGACACAGTTTTATGGAGTTTGTAGATAGGTACCGGTTTCTCATTCCAGGCGTTCCTCCATCACATAAGGTGACTGCTGAGTTATAATAATAATTTGTCTATATTTACAATCATTATTTTATCATGCTTACATAAAATGCATGGATGTATTAACTTCGTGCAGAAAGTGTATAGCAGTAACATTGTGTTCTGTACGTTTAAAAGGCACATTTTTTTGAGAAATAAAATTATAATTATTTTATTTTCTGTTTAAAAAATTAACAGACTAAAAGTGTTCCAGGGCAAAATTGCATGGAGAATATGTAGACCTGTGCATATTTAGTAACGGGATAGTGGAGTTATGTAGTTAGAATTTGTGCTTATTCTGCAATTTAAAGTTCTTGTAACTAAGACAGATCTGGCTAATAACTTTATTTGAAGCACTAATTGAAATTTTAATTTGAATAGTAGTTGCAGATTTGAATAATTAATATAAGTTAGTGTAGTTTGTGTGTGTGTGTCCTAGATTGCATACATCCATTTATTGAGTCAGAATTTGCCGTATGTGTCTGTGGAGCTAGCTGCTTGTATTCTTTCAAAGATATATGCCATGATGTGTGCTTATTAATTATGTGCAGACTGACTGCCGATCTGCTACCGCAAGGATTTGTCAGACTGTTCTTGGGCGATCTGACTACCAGCTGGGCCACACCAAAGTGTTCCTCAAAGATGCCCATGATTTATTTCTGGAGCAGGAACGGGATCGTGTACTTACTCGTAAAATTCTCATCTTGCAGCGTTCTATACGTGGATGGGTTTACAGGAGAAGGTACCAAAGACATCTTCCATGTTTATTTGCAACAATTCAATTCATTTCAAATCAGTATCTAGGAAACAGCCTCATACATAAAGAAATATGAACTTGAAATGTGTGGGCCTGATTGCTGGAGGTGTGGCCACTGATGTCAGAGCAGCTGGAATGGTGCTTACTTTTTAGTCATCTAGTAATGTATATGGGCCTCAGATGGTCTCACCACACTTGTGCAGTGTATTCACTTAAACAAAGAGTGTTTATTTGCAGAATTTTCTGTGGGCAGAATGTTGTTGAAAGTTTTTCCAAACATGTCCTGCATTAGCCATCAGATGTTAGTGCTATGATATCCCCTTGTAGTTTGTAGGGTTCTTCTGTGTGGCCTTTAAAGTTGTAGCACAGTGTTCACTGAGTGCATACAAAGTCATAGGGGTTGTGGTTTAGGTACAAACAAATTCCACCAACTATGTTAAACTAATCATGACAACATTATCCAGGCAATTAATAGAAGATGTTAAATTGTTAAAAAGTTTCAAGATGTGCTTTGTCATGTGTTGAAAAATATTTCAGCAGTTTTGAGCCCTGTTCAGATGCTGGAAGTTAACATTTCAAGATCCTTCTATGATATTAAGTTAAGTTGAGCTGTAGGGGGAAAATAGACTTGAAATTCATGGCAGATGTTTTTCTTTGTATGTGATAATGCTTCTGTGATAACTGCCATACTCCCTGAATAATGGGTACACAGTTGGGTGCAAAATTATGCTTATTAATGGAAATGTGTGCACTGCTCTCTCACGTAACTCATCTCATTCTTGATATTATTCAACTGCATTTTCCCTACTCTCAAGCATTTCAAATTACACTCTGCAAAACACTTGGTATGTTTTATCAGATGAATTGTGTACCAGTTGAGCTACTTCTGTACTCATGTAGTTGAAGTATTTTTTATACTCTTCTGTTTAGCTTTGTCCATTTTATGTAATGTCATAAGTAATACAAACATTAACAGCATGTTTGTGGTGACATAGTATTACAACAAATCTGAATACATCATTATTTCACTTCCTAAAGTCAGAATTAGCTTACAAGGAAATTGGTAAAAATATAACTTATTAACTCAGAAATACAGTTACAGAAAATCTGTACCACAATAATATTTTCAGTTACTGGACCAGTAGTATAGTATTTATTCCTTAGTTTTAGAAATATGTATTGTGTTGGTCAAACTGTACTACCTTGTAATTAACAACATACATGTGATCCCTGCAGGTTTTTAAGAATGAAGGCTGCAGCATTGATCATCCAGAAGTACTGGCAGGGTTATGCACAGCGTAAGCGATATCAGAGGATGCGGGTTGGCTACATGAGACTGCAAGCTCTGATTCGCTCCAGAGTTCTTTCTCACCGTTTCAGGCATTTGCGGGGTCACATTGTTGGACTACAGGTTAGTCAAGCTTCTGTCTGTTATTCTGTTAGTAACTGTAGAAGAGTAGCATTGTTATAATTTATAAGCTGCAAATTTTAAGTCATATACAAAAGTGCATGAGTGTATTTGCATGTAAACCCTTGACCATTATCCAACAATTAAGATTTTGATGACAGTTCTATTATTTTGAGCCTGTAGGTTATTAACCTTTTGTAATAGTAGGGAAGGTTAAGTTTATGAAGTTGTTGGAAAGTGGCGTGATATTGTGTGTACGGACGTTTATTTGGACACTGTCCTTCATCTTATTATTTTTTTAATTAATTAATTAATTTATTTATTTAATTTTATATATGTACATATATAACTTCACAATGTCTTGGAAATGGTTTCAATGCATATGAGAGTAGCTGTGTTTAGGAACCAGGGCTCTCAAACTGAAGATGAATCATATTTTTATGTAAAAAAATAATACATTGGATGAAGTGCCAATAAATAGCCATCAGTAGTGGTGGAAAGGCTTTCATTTTTTAGCTTTTATATATTAACAGAAATTTAAACTATATGCAGTTTTGAAATTATTCATCCTGTGCATTTTCCTTGATATTCATTTATAAAACGGTGCACAAGTTACAGACACGTTTAAAAGTATATGTACGCAAATTGGAGCATGCAGAAAGAAACCCACTTGTGTTAATAGACCCTTCTTTCTGTCTCGTTTTTTCTGTGTGACATTTTTCTGTGTGTAATAGATTTGAGTTATATCTAATTGTTCATAAATATTTTTTTCTTCCTTCTGTTATTTGCAGAGACATTTTGAATTATGTGTCTTAACTTGATGTAACAGACATGGAAAGTTCTTCACTGACATAAGTGTTATGTTGAATATTTTGTATGTCAGTAACTATAAGCCTTATTGGCACAGGTACCAGCAAAGCAAAGTACTTGAAAATAAGCAGAAATATAACAAATTTAGAACAAGATATGATCATGGACCTACAAGTATTTGAAGGGGTTCGGAGTTTTAGATATTTAGCTACCTTGATACATTCAAAAAATTTAATAAGTGATGAAATAAAATTAAAGATTGCTGCAGATAATAGCTGTTTCTGTAGTTTAAGGCAAATACTTAGGTCAAGAGCCATGAGTAAAACAGTTAAAACTGAGATACTTGGGGCTACCCAAAAATTCAGGGAATTTGACCATAAAAAAAAAGTTTCTTACCGTAACTCCTAGTTTCCATCTCCTTCAAAGTAGTCACCTTGGGCATGTATACAGCGACCCCAGCATGTTTCCCATGATTTCATGCATCCCTGGAAGTTCTCAAATGTGAGTGTGTCAATAACCTCATGCGTTTCTGCATGGATCTTCTCAGTTGTGTCAAAACGACGCCCTTTCAGCCTTAATTTCATCTTGGGGAATAGGAAAAAGTCGCAGGGGGCGAGGTCAGGCGAATGGGGGGGGATCACTGTAATATTTTTGGAAGTCAGGAATTGTCGAACAGTGAGTGGGTGCGTTGTCATGATGGAGAAACCAATTTTTTTTCTTCCACTTATCTGGACATTTGCGCCGAATGCCCTCACTCAGCCGCTTCAAAACCTCACAGTAAAACTTCCCATTGACAGTTTAACCAGGGAGTACAAATTCCTTGTGGACAATGCCTTGGATGTTGAAAAAAATGATCAACATGGACTTGACATTGCTGTGAACTTGACGTGCTTTTTTCGGCCGCAGTGAATTTGGCGACTTCCACTGCGACGACTGCTGCTTAGTCTCAGGGTCACAACCATACACCCATGTTTCATCACCGGTTATGATATTGGAGATGAAGTTGGGGTCGTCTCTGGTTTGTTGTTTGTGTTCCCTGCAGACAGAAACGCGAAGGGCTTTCTGGTCATCGCTCAGCAGTCTTGGCACAAATCTCGCAGAAATGCGTCTCATGTTTAAATTTTCCACCAAAATGCGTTGAATGGTCCTGTATGACAGTCCTACTATCTCAAACATCGTGGATAGTTTGCCTATGATCTGCAAGGATAACCTTGCGAACTTTTCCTTTGTTTTCCGGTGTTGTGCTTGTCGTCGGTCGTCCAGAATGCTCATCGTTGTCAACAAATGTTCGTCCGTCCTTGAAGCATTTGTACCATAAAAAAGCATTGCTTTGGCTCATGGCATTATCTCTGAAGGCTTGCTGTAACATTCGGTGAGTTTCTGCAGCAATTTTTTTAAGACTGAAACAAAATTTGATGCAGATTCTTTGCTCCTTAGAATCTGTCATATCAGTTGTAAAAAAAATTCGCCAGATCACTAAAACATAACCTCACAAAAACACACTGAACTTAATAGCACATCCTCTGAGCTTCACAACTGTTGGCACACAGATTTGCAAGGCATAATGCTAGCCAAATCCAGCGGCGGAAGGGCATACAACAACTGGTTCGGACACCCTGTTTAAATTCCTTGAATTTTTGGGTAGCACCACATATATAAAACAATGGTGCAACCAGGTACGGTGTAAGGGAGTGAAACATGGGCTATGACTGAGATGGATATGACATGATTGACTACACTGTAGAGGAAAATATTGAGAAGGATATATGGACCATTGGTAGAGCATGGAATATGGAGAATAAGAACTAATCAGGAAATAAGGGAGGTATAGCAATATGTAGACAAGTAGCAGATATTAAAAAGGAAAGACTGGATTGGATTGGATTGGACATGTTGTAAGAATGGATTAAGGAAGGACAGTTAAGAAACTATTCAAGAATAAGCCAGAGGGGAGTAGAAGAAGGGAAGACCAAGGTTGAGATGCCTGGAAGATGTGGAGAAGGTTCTGTGGGAAATGAAGGTTAAGAGATGGCGACAGAAGGCAGTCAATAGGGAAGAATGGGCATCCGTAATAAGGAGGTCAAGGCTGTCAGAGGGCCATAGAGCCGAGGAGTAAGTAAGTATATAGGTACCACCAGAAAAGAGCAAAATGAAGATTAAAAGCATTTGCAGAAAATTTTTAGGTATCATTGATTATAATGAAATTTTCAACTTTAAAGGTAATAATAGGAAATATGATTGTGAATGCTAAGCAGATGAGTTTAATTACAGTCCTTCTGGGTGGTACTTTGTATTTGTGTATTCAAGTTTATGCACTTTCTAGGCTCGTGCTCGTGGTTATCTAGTACGCAGGATGTATCGACAGAAGATGTGGGCTATTGTAAAGATTCAGGCCAATGTACGACGCATGATAGCCCAGAGGAAATACAAGAAGCTAAAGGTAATTATATTTCATCAGTTTTTACAGTCGTGTATGTTGTCTTCCATTTTAAATTTGTCTGTAAATTTGATGTCTTTATTTTTTATTTTTTTCCCCAGTATGATTACAGGCATCACATAGAAGCACTAAGGTTAAAGAAAAAAGAAGAAAGGGAACTGAAAGAAGCTGGCAACAAGAGGGCCAAAGAAATAGCTGAACAGAATTACAGGGTAAGGTTATATTTTAATGTACTGTTCTCTGCTGTAACAAATTACTTGGTTGAGTGAACTTCATAATAATGATCATTAAGCCTTCCAGGACTAGGTTGTGAGTAAAAAAGTAGTGTGATATGTTTTAAATTGCATGTATCTTGTTGAAAAGAGTGACTGTGGCTGACAATCTTCTGTTATGAACAGTTACATATTCTAATATTTTTGCCTTTACATTAAGCAGAGACTTGCATGTATCAGTCAAAATTGACAAATCTGTTGCATAGTGAGGAATGATCTTACAAATGGTTGTCAATACAAAATATTTTTCATTGTGATAATCAGTTGTGGTGCCCATAATAGTTACTTATATAGCTGTCCAGTTTGTCCCAATTCGTTCAAAGTTTGAGTCCTGCATAAGACAGATATTCAAGTGCATTCTTCATTACTGTAGTCATTCTGCCTGTCACTGTAATTTGTGCAATATAGGATATCCAGTATTAAATATCCATCTTTCATTCACTGTATTGACATTTCACAAGTGTAAAGAAATAATATTGGTTTCTATGTATTCTTGTATTTTTATGCATTGACTGCCATTGATATTGCATAATATGCTTTCATTCCAAGATTTGTACATAACTACTGTGCAGGAACGTATGTTGGAATTAGAGCGCAAGGAAATAGAACTGGAGATGGAGGAACGTCGTCGTATGGAAATAAAGAAGAATCTGATTAATGATGCAGCTAAGAAACAGGATGAACCAGTGGATGACAGCAAATTGGTGGAGGCCATGTTTGACTTCTTACCTGACTCCAGCAGTGAAGCTCCTGCTCCAACCAGGGAGACATCTGTCTTCATGGTTTGTATTGTGCATATTTCACAAGTCTCTTTGATAATTTTATTTTTTTGTTGAATGAGAAATAACAACATGGCTATCATACAAAATCAGTATACCTGTAAAAAACGTAACAACTGTGCATATTGAACCTTTCTTATAAAACTGTACATTGTCATAACTGACACTATACGTGTCAGCATGGATGAAGTTAAGCTACTTTGAAAATTTAAAAATATAAGAACACTTATTCATTTGACATGTGTTTGACCATGCATCGTTGATGATATGTAGAGAGAAAATCCAACCAGATGCTACACAATGGTTTATTGAACTTACAATCCACCCAACATGTTTCGGGCACTATTATGCCCATCATCAGGAGCTCGAGACTATACAGGTGATTACAGCATGTGGCATATAGCACTTTGCTTAAAGCTGGTAGGATGGTCTGGTGTGGGGCTGTGGGCTATGCGTCCGGGTTGAGGGATGTTGCTCGACTGCAGTCAAGCAACATCCCTCAACCTGGACGCATAGCCCACAGCCCCACACCAGACCATCCTACCAGCTGTAAGCAAAGTGCTATGTGCCACATGCTGTAATCACCTGTATAGTCTCGAGCTCCTGATGATGGGCATAATAGTGCCCGAAACATGTTGGGCTGATTGTAAGTTCAATAAACCATTGTGTAGCATCTGGTTGGATTTTCTTGCTACATAACACTAATTCATATTAATATTCTGATGTTTGGAAGGAACAAGTTGTTAGTCAAGTATATGTTATAAGGTTAGGGCAAGATCCTTCACATGTACAGTTTAGATATATCGTGGATAAAGCAGAAGTAATGAGGATGTCAAGGAATGCACATCATGTCAGCAACAGAAGATTAGTATGAACTCTTATAAGCCTGTATGTATATTTATCTACTTAAAAGGATCTTTTTTGAAGGTTTAATCACTATACAACACTAATTAACATATTCCTTTCTTTGTGGAACCTTCATCACTAAGTTACACTGCAATCCTGCCATTGACTGCTATCCTGTACAAGTTAAATCTGCAACTTTTTTCTGTTAATTTCATTTTGTCATTTTCTACATTTGACTGACCCATTTTTTCACCACTGTCTGTTCAAAATACCTACATTCAATTCATTCAAAAGCTCAAAGCCAGTAACTAAAAATTAAATGAAACTTTTGCATCTTTTGCCCATTACATAAATTATTTTGAGTTTATTTCACCTATAATTCACAGCTATTGAAGAAGATAATGTCATACAAGCAGGTGGGCATCCCAAGTCCCACAGCTGTCAAAGTATGATACTGTATGAAATACATTGTTTACAGACAGAAAGTGTGCTGCATTTATGATATATATAGTATCCAGAAGAACAGAATAATGATTTGATCTAATGAGTAGCTGCAGCATATCAAGGTGGGCAAGCATTGATTGTGTACTTCGTATCATGGCTTTCTTTAAAGGATCTGCCTGCCCCAAAACCTGACCAACAGGAAATCATCAGTCCCATGCAGACACTTCCTAATGATGAAGAGGATTTGTCTGAGTTCAAGTTCCAGAAGTTTGCAGCAACATATTTCCAAGGAAACATCACCCACCAGTATTCCAGAAAACCACTGAAACACCCTTTGCTGCCACTTCATACACAGGGAGATCAGTTGGTAAATATATTCCATCCTTAAACCCATTGAGTTCAGTATGGCATTCTTATTCCCAGGCTGTTTTGTTTGAACTTTAGGATTGGTACATTTATTTGCACATCAGACTGGATTGTTTGTGTGTGTCACTGTGTGACTGAGGCTTTTGCATGATATATACAGTCTTTATGTAAGCACCCTAGCTGGCTAAACTTAATTTTTACTTTAATTTTAAAATTATCTTTTCAATCTGATATTGGGAACATGAAGTCCTTCATATTGGCCTGAGGATTTAAACCCTTATGTACTGTGTTCTAGCTGTGTAGTCTGTTTTTACTACATCTACAGTAAATACTGTATGTAGTTACTGTATTCAAGTTGTTAAACGTTTGGATTTTCTAATAGAGAACTCTGTACTTGGGAAAATATGTCACAATATTAAGAGTCGTCATAAAACCCGAGATAATTAAAAACATAAACAACCTGCTAAACCATGATCTGACATTTCAGGCTGCACAGGCATTGTGGATTACCATCTTGAGGTTCACAGGTGATCTCCCAGAACCTCGATACCACACCATGGACCGAGATAATACATCTGTTATGTCCAAAGTCACAGCAACTTTAGGAAGGAATTTCATACGTAGTAAAGAGTTTCAAGAAGCACAGATGATGGGGCTGGATCCAGTGAGTTTATTCCCTGAAATACACTTTACCATAACATTATGGAATTGTTCTGATTGTTTAAGGATTGTTTTGTTACAAATAAATGATGTTTTTATGAGTACTTTTATTTTTCTGTCAAAATTCTAGTTCAGTAATTTTATAGTTTCAAAATTAGTAGATGGCTTGGCAATTATTTTACTGTGGACTCTTAAACTTTAAGATGAGTGGGATGTTATGCTCATATATGTGTTCCAGGTAGTTAGGCTGCGCTTATAGAATAATTGTTTTGTGTAGAAGTACAATTCTGCTGAACCTTTACAAGAGGATTTTAAGTAGGAAGAAGAATTAACACAGCTTTTATTTCAACTAGGAATCATTCTTGAAGCAGAAGCCTCGCTCAATCAGGCACAAGCTTGTGTCCCTGACTCTCAAACGTAAGAATAAGCTGGGAGAGGATGTACGGCGGAGACTACAAGATGATGAGTACACTGCAGACAGCTACCAGACATGGCTTGAATCTCGGCCAACCTCAAACCTTGAGAAATTACATTTCATTATTGGGCACGGGATTCTTCGTGCAGAACTAAGGTCAGTTGTCTGGAATCATGATTAAAATCTTGATGTCAATTTTGCTCGTTTGTGTTGAATCATTGTAAAGTAGATGGGGACAACAAAGATTTATGTTTGTATATGTGTTAATGATGTAGTCAAATGTAAATTCTGAGAATTTGTATTTTGTCATTCAAGATAAAATTGTTTGGAGGTACAGTAGAGCCCATTTGACCTTCATTTGTCCAACATTCCTTGTTATCCAGCATGCCACTTTGTCAAAATGCTGACACACTTGTCAACATTTACTTATAACAGTCATTATATTTGATCAACAATCAACTGAGCATGTAATGGAATGAATCAAACTCCCAACCACTCTCTTGTGTAGGCGTTGTGATTGTCTAGGTTGACGTGTTCACAATTGTTATTGTCTACATTTTGTGCCTGTATGTATTTTCAGTTTCTTTAGTGTGTTGTCATTAGTGGCTTGAGTTACATGGTGCAGCTATGCCTTAGTTTGTTAATGAAAGCTGCTAGTTTGTCATAAAGTAGTGATTTTTTTCCCATTGACATATCAAATAAACAAAAAAGTAATTGAAACAAGAACTTGAAGGCATACCAAGATTATACTATTAAGACAAAAGTGCTGATTGTCTGGAAATCTGGGATCCTCAACCTCTTGGAACCTTTCAGGCTTTTTCAGGCCTGTACAGGGATTACTTTACCATTTTACAACTCAGTATATAGAAGGACACAAAAGTACATTCCCGTATGCTTTCCAGGTGGGCCGGTATGGCTCAAATTACAAAAGTAATTCACTTTGCTTCGTGGTATTTCTTGGGTACCATTGAAATTATATTTTTATGTGTCACAGAGATGAGATCTACTGCCAGATTTGTAAACAGCTGACAAATAACCCCTCAAAATCATCACATGCTCGAGGTTGGATTTTGCTGTCTCTGTGTGTTGGCTGTTTTGCCCCATCAGAAAAATTTGTGAACTACTTGAGAGCCTTCATCCGTGAAGGTCCGCCTGGATATGCACCCTACTGTGAGGACAGGTTGAAGAGAACATTCAATAATGGCACTCGTAACCAGCCTCCTAGTTGGCTGGAGCTACAGGTACAAAATATTTAATTTTTTTAAGTAATTTAATTGTCCTAGATGCTTTCGGAGATCATCCTGTAGGCTGAGAGATCAAGTTCGATACCCATATTAATAAGTGAATTATATTTTTGTATACTGTAATATCTAAATGTTTATACTAGAGACAGGAATGTGTAAGACTCTGAACTGGATGGTAGGCTTATATTTCCAGCACTTAATCTGCACTTAAACTTCTTGTATATGCATTGCGATCCTAAGCTGAGACACTAAATGCTAAATTATTGACAACTCTAGGGTTACAATGTAACTATATGGACATAAAAAAGTAATAATCAATTACATTTTGTATCAAAATATGGTATTGGTCTTATTTTAAGAACAGAAAAATATTATTTGAATATTGTAGAATCATTCTACAGTGTTATGTGTGTTTTTGTGTGTGTGTGTGTGGTATGATAATATGTGCTAACTTGAAGGACACTTAAAATAAGACAAGCAACTGTTTTAATTGCAGGCTACAAAGTCAAAGAAGCCCATCATGTTACCCATCACATTTATGGATGGCAATACCAAGACCTTGCTTGCAGATTCTGCAACAACAGCTAGGGAATTGTGCAATCAGTTGTCCGACAAGATTGGACTTAAGGACCAGTTTGGTTTCTCCTTATATATTGCCCTTTTTGACAAGGTATGTGGAAAATAACTGTTACTGTCCTGCAGTAGGGGTGCTTAATGATTAAAGTTGCTTTGCAGGAAATTTTTTATTTTCAAGATGCTTCTTTAAACAAAGAAATATGTTGTTTTGAGGAAGATCCCATTTGGTGTAGCAGATAAAACATGTGTTTTTTACCTGGTTCTTCTTAAGACACGTGTTATTCAGATAATGGAATTGCTTTATGCCTCAAAATGTGGAATGGTGTGTTTGTCAAGACTGATCTTTTCAAGGGATTTGAGATTTTTGGCTTCTGCTGTGGGGTAGTCAAGGTCTTTGCTCTTCTGGAATGTTGTATGATGTTGCTTGGTAGTTTGTTACTGATGTTACAGGACAGCTTTTTGGCACTATTTTCAAGGGTCAAGCAGTCCAAGAAGAATGCTGAAGCAGGTGGATGCATGAATATATAGAAACAGTGTAACTGGTGACAGGCTGGGAAGAAAGGTTATGGGAACCCGTCAGCATCCTGCAACATCCCAGAAGAGCAAAGACCTCTTATACTTAGTTATTAATGAATGTCATGAACAGTAACACGGAATTTTCACCTCTTATTTGGCTTGTGAGGGTTTCTGCAATGGAAGAAAACAAGTGCTGACTCATTTTTATGTCTCATTAAATCCAGGTTATAAAAATGTAAGGAACTTCTACGAGGGTTGGAACTTTAATAGTGGCAACTATTTATTTACAACTGATACAAAATAGATACATGTTTCGAAGTTTTACTGTCCTTCAATGTAGT
>JGI20166J26741_10466671_pt1 | contig 15960 bp, 5 predicted proteins | sample TergutCu122P5_FD_26741 | JGI IMG/M metagenome (IMG submission 26741)
CCAAAATCGGACACATGTTTATATAAACTTTTTTCATCACAAAGACCTAGGAAATCACCTCCTGCAGTTATGCCCTAAAGTCGTGAAACACCCTGTGTACTAAACATGGAGTTCAGGTTGGCTAAGGTGTAATTTCTGATTTATTGAACTGGGGGAATTTAGGATTGGATGGACAGTGAGCAAAAAATTTGGCTGTGAGTTGATGGATGAAGTCTTGAATGTGTTTAGTATTAAGAGTGTTGTGCAGTTGTGAAGTGGTAGTACCCCTGGGATAGGTACCAATCTCTTGTAAGCTCGTCTTGGATGATGAGGTTTGAGGTAGTTTGAATCATATGGAACTCCAGACAGGGGTGGTGTCTGTGAGAAAGGATCAGATGAGCATCTGTTTTCAGGGTTAATTTGGTTTTATGTGAAAGCATGGAGTCTCAAGCAAGTAGGGGGAAAACGTTACTAAGCATGCCTGTCGCTTTGTTGGTGATGGTACATAGAGGTACATGTAGAAGAGTTTGGAGTCTAAAAGAAGGCCTAAGTACTATGCTTCTAAGGTGTGAGCTGTTTGAGCAGGGTCTGGGAGAGAATGACGATGCTTGGAAAATAGAATTGCTTCTGTTTCATGGGTGTTTAACCAGAGCTTCCATTTAGTCAAGTATTTTAGTAATCATTCCCATTATAACTAAAGTGAGAGCAAGCAAAGGCTAAAGAAACTAGTTTTCTTAAAGTGTTATTTAACATTCAGCACACATTTGCTTCTGTGTCAAGGAGTCTGAAACCTAAATAGAAGCTACTACACAAGGGGTACATAAAAGGGAGAATGGGGTGAACAGACAGAGTTTAAGGTTTATTCCTGCATTGCTAAGACCGGTATTCATACCTGAAACTTGTCATAAAGAACACAGTACTGTTTTGCTCACTGCTCACATCTGCATACCTTAACCATACATAAACTTTAACCACCTTTATGTGAAAGTTAAAGTAGACATGGGAACTGCCTGTCAAAAGGATAGTACATAGTGTGCAAATGTTTGAAGATGCACTGTTTATTTTTGTTTCCAAAAAACATAATAGTGTTATATGTTGTTTCTTACTTGCTTCTTTGAGTCAAAAATTTGATAACCAAAGCAAGGCCCACCTTATTTACCACAGCACTAGGTCAGTGAATCCTAGCATGGACAAATAGGAGACTACCACTTGCATATTTAAACCTAAGTTTTAACTTGACAGCTTTATACAAAACAAAGCTTTCACGGTAACTACATGTAGTGGAGTCACCTTAATCTGCCTTCTGAATGTGGACGTCATGTTAACATTTCATTAACTGTCTTTACATCAGCAGTCCATTTTACATTATGCCAGAGCTTGGTTTCCTATTCCTGGTGCACACCACTCTGAGGGAGGGGTGGAGTCAGGTGGCGAATTATCATAGTCCATGTTGTCGAGCGGTCACGCAGCTCTACCTGCAGTTTGCACGGCAGGCCATGCTAGGAACAGGACACTGAGTGCCAGAGAATACTTACGGTTAAGATATGTGTGGCCACATCAATCGCACATGATGAAGACAGAAAGTATGGAATGTACATGAACTCCACATTTATGTGGCTGATTATCCATGACAATTTAACTGATAAGACAAACGTGTTGTCTTGCCCTATGTTCTTCAGTGGTTATAACTCCAAACACCTTTCTTAAAATGGACCACTAACAACATGCCCTTCATGCTGTAAAATCTAATAATGTGTTACATTCTCTCAGATACAGTGTATTATAAAAAAGCAAGGGACATATTTGGATGAATTTTGTGTGCATTATCTATAGTGCACTTGATCACAATAATACAATAAACATTTCATCTCTCAGACAGTGAAGCATGTGGTTGCAAAAGCAATATCTTATATAAATCAAGCTTACATGGCCCTTACTACTGTTTGCTGTAAGAACACCAGGATTTGGCAGATTAGTGATTAATTTCCATGTATGTATAATAATCAGCAGTACAATGTGATAACTCCATGCAGCAGAGTCCTTCTTGAGAAGCTAATAGATCCCTACCATAGACAAGAAATTCTCCATTTTTTATGGAACCTGAGTGTGCACTCCCATGTTTACAAAAGCCAGCAGTAAAACATAATGCCAATAAGAACCTGTTTCAGATCTGTTTGCTACTGAAATGCTGGTCTGAATTGGACTTATATGTTAGCCAAAAAGACTGCAGTAATTTATGTTGGGGGTTCAGATTATTTGTGGTTAAAAACTTAAACAAACCAGGATTGTATATTTTTTGTAAAAAGTGCTCGAGTAAGATCTCATATGTAAATAGTGTATTACATATATAAGTGAAGGCAGAAAACATATATCTCCCTCGAATAATGGGATGTTTTAATGTCCTTATGAAATTTACAATCAGAGCATTATAGGACCCATGTTACAACTGAAACAAGTGATATCAAGTATAAAAATATTGTTTCATCACACATCACATTTCTTTTGTTTTATCTCATAAATGTGACTTAGCTACATAGAATTTTGCTTAGTTTTAGAAATTAAATGGATTTTTAGTATATTTTATGCCTTTTTGTATTTCTTTGATGCAAACATGGTTGACTTCGATATGATAATGAGACAAAAAATGCATAGAAACATTTAAGGGCACCCTTAAATGTTTACATGCATTTGTTGAAAGTACCTTTTAACGTTTATATGCTTTTGTTGGTTTCGTTACCATATCGAATTGGCTGAGTGCATGGTCGTGGATTATTTAAAATTGACTGTTGACCTCATTTTGTTTTTTTAATTTTAAGATGTGTTGTGCTGTAAATTGATTAACTATAGTTTCATATTTCATGTATGTGAGTTTCAAATGTGAACGCTGCTGTCTCAAACATGAATGAGTAAAACTGTGGCAAGTAAACCTGAAGTTTGTAACATAATGTTTTTCTTTTCTTTCCTGAAATATAAAATTGGGTCCTGCTATAACACAGTCTAATAGGACCAGCACTTTTTTTTAGGTGTCATTTGCAAGTAAAAGAGGGACACCTTGTGAGGAGACCTTGTCTGCCATGACCTATTATTAGCAACTAAACCATTTACTGGATTTTCATGACATTTTGTTTAGGGGTTCTCTACAAAAAGTTGTCAAACATGAGTTTTGTGAAAATTAGCTGAGTAACAGTCATACTTTACTTAAAGGTGTCAATGAATCTCTAACTGTAGTGTCCATATTTCTTGACCAATTGGTGTGTCACTGGATGTAGGAGATCTCCAAATAATGCCACTGGTAGCTGTGCGTTTCATGAAAATTGGTGCAGTGAATGAAATTTTGCCCACGTTTTCTACATTTTTTAACTGATGTGGAGAAAAAATTTGGTACACATTACTGAATTATTATGAGCATCATGAAAATTGGCACAGGTAGGGCTGTACTTTTCCTATAGGAAAAAATGAAGTTACACTTACATGTATACCATGGAAGTGTTTGATACTTTGAAATAAAAGAATGCTTTGGTAATTTCTGTGTACCGTGTCGCAGAGTACACCACTTAGTCTCGTTTTCGCAGACAAAAATTTGGCATTATGTATGAAACACAACAGAGTACTTCCTTAAACACTGCTTTTTTTCTTTCATAGAAAACATGTGCTGATAATGCATACTTTAGGAAAGAAGGCACTAGATACAATATAGTTGCATCTTGGAACCCAGATTTGGACTGTGACTTCTTATCATTATAAGCAGTCACAAAACTGCAGTCATGTGATATGGACTGCTCTCTAGCTCATAGAGGAAATATTATATAAGGCTTCTAACATTGATGAATTACATGTTTCGTATTGCTGAAACTTAAAACCACATTCCTGTCTTCCAAAGGTCATACAAACTGACAGTTTTGCTGTGAAATCAGGAGTTACAGCACTTTTTGCTTTAAGGAAATACCAGTTTCAGATCTTGGCCACAAGACTAGCAATATAAGCTTCCCCTTCCTCATGGCACAGAATCAAAACTGGAATAATGATGATGATTGGAACTGAAATTGGTACACAGATGTCTAAAGGCGCGGCCACACGGCATAGCGTTCGCTATGTACGCTATGTACGAGAAAAATAGCTGCCTTTATGGACAACGTAAGGGGCCACACAAAACTGCGTACGCTATGTTCGCTATGCTGGCGATGCAGCTACGTCGCCGGGGTGTATGATTTGTGGCTATATTTTAAAATGTAGCTGAGGACGGGCATGCGCAGTAGCACCATGCAGTCACGTGCAGCCAGCAATACGAAGTAGTTGAGTGTTGTGTTAGTGACGTGTCTCGTACGAATTGCAGCCAGTGTGGCCACTTGGTGTAGCGAACATAGCGTACAAAGCATACATAGCGTAGCGCTCTGTGTGGCCTCAGCATAAGGCCATTAAAATGGTTTTCAGGGTTACTAAATAGTCTGGCCTGCCTTCCTTGTCCCAGAAATCTTAGGTTTCCTCCATCCACACTGCCTACTATAAAATACTAAACCAAGAAGTATAATACATGATCTTTACTCTTGTGGGATGTAGTGCATTATAAATTTGCAGTTTGTTACCAATGTGTGGAGACATCTTCAGTTTATGCTGCACAACATCCAAGAAAAGTGAAGACTTCAACTACACCATGGCAGAAGCCTAAAATTTCATGAGTATAGTACAACCTGGAGGGAACTGTAGTCCATTCTTGGCAGCAGTCTGGATTAGCAAGGCAAAAAGCATCTGCTGATAAGTCAAAAAATAAATGTTAATCACACACTGCAAGACAGCATTGAACAGTCACTCCAAATCACTGTTCTGTATTTGTACATGGTTCAGGTCATATTTATGTTGCAAGGCAAAGCAAGACATCATTTCTGTTGCATCTTGCAATGTTACTATGACAAATTTCTCAGGGCCAACTAACTTATAATGCACATCTAACAAGGACTCTTTTGATGTATGCATCATGACCCACATAAAGTCATTTTCTTTGTCACTACTAGTGTTTACATTAGCATCATGTCACACAAGCATGTCTGACACATACATGAAACATTTTTCATTTTAAAATTAGCTAAGATAACTTAAAGTATATTAACTAGTTTTAAAACATGTTCTTCTTCCCAACCACTTCTACTTTATCAAGTTAGTGTCTTTGAACTTCCAGATTTATCATTTTCTGAAACTAGCAATGGAATGCCAAGAATACAGTTCTGTAAGAATTTCACTGCTCAAGCTGGTTAATTTTGTGCAACTTGGCCCAAACTTCATTACCACTGTAGAACAAAATATTCATGCTCCTTATGTTTTTCCAAGGAATTTTTATGGACATATTACATAATCCATACCTTCACCAGATATAAAGTACGCATATAACTGTTGGTAAACTAATAACAAAAATTCTTAGAGAAATACTTTATTTCGTATATGCCATATTTTTTTTTAAGTATGAGAAACAACACTAACAAATGTTAAAGAGCTCTGTAAAATTAAATTAATTCAAAATAAAATGAGTAATTACATTATAATGATATATCTCTCTATGAAAGATGTAAAATATACAACAAAAAGTACACACACAATTGACATTCTCACATTAAAATTGATACAAAATATGAATCACCATATTATATGTGTGCTGATTATATAAGGTTATGTTCAGTTAGCTGCATTATTCTCACAACCATAGCTCAATAAAGAGCAAGCACACCAAATTACAGTGACAGCAGTATATAGACAACTAAATTATGTAAGAGTGTATCACTGCACCAGGTAACTTGTTAACTGGCAGCAGTCTCTCTCTGCCGTAAGTATATTTGCAGGAAATGTAATGTTGACAAATACAGTCTGAACTGCCTACCAAATGTAGACACTAAAAATATATGGTTTAATATCACCTTATATTTCCACCCATGTCAGTAGGTTATGAAACTATTTATTACTTTGGCTCCAGTTGTCAAGTTTTCTAATACTGATAAATGTTTATGTCTTTATACTTGGGCAGAGGTAATGCTAATATGTTTGGCATGTTTATGAACATTAGTCTGAAGAAACTTAGAGACAAAGCATAACTGAAACTTGTTCACATTGGTACTTACACTTTCTGATAGTGACAGCTGTTCCCTGGCTTGAATTGGCCAGGGAACTGAGCAGTCCATTTTCTGTGTACTTATAAAATACAACGCTTACTGTGTAGTCTAGTCACTTTATGCTGCTCCCATTGGCTTTCTCCTACCCTGAGCCTCTTTCTCCCCTGTACTATACTAGTAACTGCTTTTCCCATGCAGCTTATTCTTCCACACTCAAGGTTGGGGAAGCAGGTTCCTCCAAACCATCAATGTGTTCTACAAGACTATAAGGCATCACAATCACTGCCATGAGAACCTCAAACCTACTACTTCAATCCTGTAAGTACATAAGTTCTTTTAGTCAGTATTATCTGGAAGCAATCAATGGCAGGGAGAGCTGCTTGACTGCAATGAAACATTTGGAATATATGCTGTTTAGGCCAGTCACTTATACAGAGTATGTTTTAGAACAGTTGTCGCTGTCATCTGCAATAAACTGACATTCAAGACCCACTACTGTTGACACATCCACCTATCCTTCTCATCTTACAGTTCCTACCACAGGGATGAATGCTGTTAATTAATTATGGTAGGGAGAATGGATGTGAGGTTGAGGTGCATGGCATAGCTCAGTAATGTTGGAGGCACAGATATTGTCTTCAAGGTCTTTACGAGTATGCAGTCACACACACAATGATATACAAACTACTGAAAGGACAGCAATGTGGAAGTTCATAAGGATGCTGCTGCTGCTGTTGTTATCATCATCATCAAACAAGTAACTGGAGAACACAGGTCTTGACAGTTTGTTACAATAAAATGTGTTGGGGGGGGGGGGGAGAGAAGCTGTCCTTGCTACACAAATATATCAGTATAAGAACATAAAAAAAGACACTAAGAATTAAATTAAAACATTAATTTCAAAAGTGTGCATTTTGTTGGTTATATTACATAATTGTATCACAATGCACAGTACAAAAAAACATAAATTTGCTAATGCTCAACAGGCAACACAAATATATCAATATAAGAACATAAAAAGAAGACACTACAAATTAAATTAAAACATTAATTTGAAAAGTGTGCATTTTGTTGGTTTACATTATACAATTGTATCACAATGCACAGTACAAAAAACATTAAGAACTCCCATTATATCAGCATTTTATGTTGTAGAAGGGACATTGCTGACAGATGTGTCTTCAACTACTGCAACTGATTAGATAAAAAAAGAGGGCTTCTGTACTTGGTGGAGGAGCCCTTAGTGGACACGGCATAATCTTCATAATTTAAAAGTGACTAAAATTTCTCTACGACCAAATGCCCACAGAGAGCACAGCTCACAAAGTTGTGTATTACTTCATGTCAAAAGGTTAGTAGCCCAATCTTTTCTAAATTTAGGATCCACTAAAACTGTCAGAAGTGAATACTGCATCTGTACAAACATAATGTCCAAATGGCCTGGTTTCATGGGATGAATAACATAACTGTGGCAACCAGACAGAAACAAGTAATGCTTGAGAAGTAATGGGGTTTGTTTTGCAAGTTTGGGAAAAAACAAAACTGCACTAACAAATTTCTGCTTGTTGTATTTCTTCCAGGTGATTCCCTGGTGTCTGAATTTTATGTGCCCAATATTAAACCTGGCCGGGGGCATGCGGTGGCGTAGTGGTTAAGGCACTACGCTACAAACCGGCAGGCCGCGGGTTCGATTACCGATGGTGTCATTGGAATTTTTCCGGTCACACCATGGCCCTGGGGTCGACTCAACCTCTAAAAGAAATGAGTACCAGGTGTATTTCCTGGGGGTAGAGGCGGCCGGTGCGTAAGGCTGACCACCATCCTGTGCCGTTGTCATGAAATCTGGAAACCTTAACTTCCTGGAACCCTCTGGGTCACTCCAGGCCTGTAATGGGACTGCTTTACCTTTACTTTTATTAAACCTGGCCACACTCACATGGGATGCTGCATACACCCAGCACTTTTAGTCCTAACACATCCCTGACAGGTGGAAGGTAACTGTAGATTTTCCTTCGTGGTAGAGAGACACTTGTGATGTTGTATTTGGCCAGCATCCTGCTGAGTCAGCCATATGCTGTCTGGGTGTAAGGTATAAATGCCATCAAGGTGTGTCTTTCGTTGGTCTTGGCGGTCCATGTTGCAGGTTTAAGGGCTCATTTTCCTTGAAAACGGTGGTGGGAAACCTATATGCTGGTTCTGATATGTACATGACACCTTTGTCATGAGGCCTCATGGCTGAGAAAAGCTGACAGAATTTCTAAAGCACCTGAAAGGATTTCACCCAAAATATTCATTTCACAATGGAAAGAAGGGCTCCTTCCATTTTTGGATATTGACATCTACAGGTAACTGGACAGCTCAATAGGTCACAAAGTCTATCGGAGGCCCACCCGTACCAATCTTTATCTACACCGGGATTCACATCACCACCGTGCAAACAAACAATCAGTCCTGGCTTCCCTGATCCACAGAGCCAAAGCTCTTTGTGATCAGGATTCCCTACTCAAGAATTGGAATTTCTCACCAGCATTTTTCAGAAAATGGGTACAGCCCCCAGCAGATATGAGCCCTTAAACCCTCAACACGGACCGCCAAGACCAACGAAAGACCCGCCTTGATTGCATTCACGTTACATCCATGGCTTACTCAGCACAATGGTGGCCAAATACATCATCAAAAGTGTCTCTCTACCACCAAGGAAAATCTACAGCTACCTTCCAGCTGCCAAGAATGCATCAGGATTAAGAATGTCAGGTGTATACAGTATCCCATGTGATTGTTTGGCAAAGTTTATATTGGGCACATAAAATTCAGATGCTGGGGAATCACCCAAGGAAAGAATACAACATTCACAACATGGTGAAAGTTTGAAATCACAAAACATCTGCTTTCTTCCAATTTTGTCTAAATTCAGAGTACGGTATTTCCTTCTGCACAAACAGGAAGTGGTGACTTGCCTGGTATTTGAACCTGATGTTCAATTACAGATTGAAGTATGAATCCTTGTGAACAAGCTATGATACTGCCTCCAGTTCTGATATTATATGTTGAAACTGAGTCCCTAACTTATGAAACTTGAAATCATTGGGTTGTTATAGGACAACACAGCTTAGTATTTTTCTTGCCAATCCTGCAATATGAAAGTCCTAACTCCTTACATGAACCGCCACCTGCAACATTTTAGATGTGAGTAGTCCTCCACTTTTCTGTCGCAAACCTGTGTTATTAGCCACACCCTTAAAATTTCTGGAGGCCCACTGGCCCTAGCCAGTGAAGATTTGATGCCAGTTCACAAAATGTTACTTTCTTGTGGCAACTTAAATACTAATACTTTCTCAGTTGCCAACTGAGTCGTCATCATCACTAGGAAGTGCTGGTGGTGACTGTTATTTAAATGCCTTTTCAGAACAGTTGGAATTTAGTAATCCAGTAGAACTCTTATCAAGAGATAGAATGAATGACAGCTACCTTTAGACTGACTCATAAAAAGTTTGGTTGTCCTAAAGGTTTGGTCAGTTCATTGATTCTTATAATTATATAACTGTATACTCATGGGGTCAATTTCCTTTGTCAAGTACCTGATCCACTAGTGCAGTGTTTCTCAAAGTGGGTTCTGCGCAACCCCAGGGTTCCACAAAGGTGTGTCAGTGGTTCCAAGAGACAATACTGCATAATGGGGGAACAGTTTTATTGGCAGTCCTAAATTTGTATGTACAAATTAAAATTTATTTGGCGACATTCAACACTAATCTTTCCATCACTAACAGCATGCACTCAATCACTGCTTCAATCAGAAGCTTCCTGATTCTGCGGTCGAGTCAGTTAGCATAGCTTGCCAAAGGAAGTCGATGTCTGAAGTGAAACAATTAAGTTACCAATCAGTTTGAAGTTGGCCGCTGATTTTTTACAGGTAACATACATAAAAGATAAACAAATGCTGGTATTTAATTTTATATTGGACTTACTGTGGACAGGTAGGGGTTCCTCAGTAAGTTCTGTAGCTTCTTCATGGTTCCGTGAGCTAAAATAGATCGAGAAGCATGGCACCAGCGGATGATTTGGGGGGAAGTTGTATGATGCTTTGTGGAAAATGTTTAAAGTTGGTTAATTTTCATGAAACCCCACTCTGAGCAGTAATTAACTACAAGTGGCAACTGGCTTATCAAGACACCCACAAACCATGGACCTACCCTAATATAAATCTATTTATCCTCCATTTTCCTTATTGTGCATGTTTTCTAAGGCAAATCACTACATAATAGATCTTAGGAAACCACCTCTCTGTACTTCCAGACGTAAGTGTTCTGACTGATAAGCTTTGATAGAATTGCATGTTAAGGACTCATAAATATGCACTTAAGTAAACAAATACTCTTTCAAACAACACTGATTCGGGGCTGTCAATTTGCTTTAAAGTTTAAATGTTTGTTAACACACAGGAAATGAAATATTCACTACAGCAAAAATGTTTTAAGCATGTATTACAGCTCCCTATTCATTTGGTATTTCATATTATATTAGATTAAGTTTCCACAATGCTGACGTTGAGGATTATGTATTGTGGGTTGTTAACACTGCATACCAAAGTCACAGATTCAAAGGAACATACTGCCTTCATCTTCTAGGATTGAAATGTCCTACCAAAGACCCCAGTCCTCAATATCTCGTATCACATTTTATTTTAAATGCATTATTAAAAGTTTGTTTTGATCAGGGATAACAAATCACCCACTTCAGTAAGAGTTATCATTTTGTCAAGGTAGGAGCTCTTCAGATTGTGTTCTTCAGGGCTGTAACACTGTGCAGTCTTGTAGGTGGATAGCAGCATTCCTGGGGACTATGCCTTCTCCATCTTCATGGTCAAAGGGGGCCCAATTTTTCATCTTTCTAGCATTCTACCCATATAAGTAAAAGAGTAAACTGCCACTACCCACTGAATAGGTGGCTGGGTGGGCCTCAGAGACAGTCATTGCCAGAATTCAAAACCCAGATCAATGAGTTGTAGTCACTGGTCACTATATTGGCTGTACTGTCCCAACTCAATGTACCCATTTAGCATGACTGAATCCTCACTCTGACCGTGAAAATGGAGGCAACAAATTTCTCTGAAGAGCTGGTATCCACCTATGAGACTGTGGTGTAACAACCCACAACTCCTCATTGCAAAATCATCCAGTTTCCTGTTACGCAGTTTGTCACATGTCCTGGCTGGATAGTAATTCTCCAGTGTTCTCTGTGTTCATCAGATTCTCTTGAGAAAAAACTAAAGATATCTCTTCAAGTCTCTCAGAAGCAGCTCAGCTGGGCTCTTATTCTCATCTTTCATTCTTTCCCACTTTGCAAGAAATTACACTAAATCACATTACAGTTCAATCCCACAGCATGCACACTGAAAATTAGTAGCCAGAGAGCCCAAACACAAGTGTTTTCAACCTTAGGGTTTCTCTTTCAATTTCAAAATTCTCACAACTGGTGAGTTTTTGGTGGGGAAAAGGTGAAACATCCATTATATCTGGTATTTGGGTAGCTGTGAATATGAATAAGCCAACAGAAAACAGAACTCTTGAGTTTAGTATACTTTAGGTGCTAGTAATCTACTTCATTGGTCACTGTCTAACTTCATTATTATGTTTATTGAGACTTGTGATGTAAACATTAAATGATCTTGGTACTAAAGCGTACTTTTGGATTTTAGACTAGAGAACAATAACAAAAATCACTTTGGCTTTCATTTTTTGTTTCATCACACACAAGCTACACTATTCATAAATATATGCTTGCGTAGTAATTCTCTTGCCACCTTCACATTTCCACTTTGATGTGGGATGTCTTAAAACCAAGCCTCCCTATGTAATTCTTTCCAGAGCTTCTCTTCCATTACCACTCATACTGTTTCTTCAGCTTACTGTGGTACTAGCAGAGTTAAGTTAAATATTTTTCTTTATCTGAATATATCTTTATATTTTGCAAACAATCAGGTTGGGTTGCATAATTTTACAGTAAAGTGAATATGCACTAAAGAAGATACTGAAGAGTTGTTCCAAAACGAAGCATAAACCCATCAACAATGTCAAGACCTGCTACCAGTTTACATAAATTTAATGGCTCATTCCTCTTTACAACCATATCATTAGCGTACATAAATGTACAATGCATAGGAAAGAAGGGAAACTAAATGTAACGCACATATACACTAATTTCGAACATGTAAGGTTGTTTTTGAAAGGTGGTAACAGTTTGAGTGTGGGCTTAAAATGCAGGTAAGCCACATATTTAATATTTTACATCAATAACCAGCCAAAAGTTATGATCATCTCTACGACTGTAACACACACCAAACTCACTCACTGCATTACAGTTAACCTCTTTACAGCACATATTCTACAAGCTGAAACTGTGTTTATTAAATACTGGTCCATGTATGACCTACACATAAGATCCACTTCTGTCACATTATATATTATGGCTTATGGTGGTTCTAACATAAGATGCACATGATATGAGAAAACCATCATTAACTTCACCCAATGCAGTAATTTAATACGAACAGTGGCCATGTTTTACAACATCCAGGCAATATTTGTTCAATAAAATAAAATTTGTTATAATGCCCCAACCAACAATACAACAGGATTACAAGTTATTGTCATGACTTTTCATAATGGTGATAGTATTGATGGTACTGCAGGTTATTTAACCTAATTTATGCCTATGTGTGCAGTTCAGATCTTTGTGCTAGCCATTTAAGCCATGAGTATTGGGCAGCATTCCAACACCTGTCCTGCTGGATTTTCACCAATAAATATAATACTCACTTCAATTATCCACATTTTTGTTCAGCCCTTTAATGAATAAATGGAAGGTGTTCTGCATCTGCAAGACTGCACGCAAGAACATAGAGGAAACCAAAGAATAAGTTAAGTTTTGCTGTTTGCTTAGGTACATTCTGAATTGTATCTGAGCGGCGAAACTGCTTTTCAATGCGGAAGGCTGCTGGCAAAGTGATAAGAGGTAAGAGAAAACAGGCAGTGTGACGCACACCGAGAACAACAAAAAGGATATATGGTGTGAACAGCAGGAATGCATACAGGACATGTGATGCTGTGTGGCCAATAAGGATAGCCAATGTGACAATGCCTGCATGGCGGTCACTCTCCATATCTCGTGTATTGTTGCTATGCAGAATAGCCTCTGTGTTCAGTGCTAGAGGGATTGCATAGTAAATAGTTGCCCATTCAACACGACCCGTCTGAGACATGAAAGCAAACAGGACTGATATTGGTCCAAAGATAATCAATATTAATACATCTCCCAGTGCAATATACTTCAGTCCAATTCCACCTGTGTACAAAAAAGAGCTGGACAACCCACCAAAATATACAAGAGCTAGGTGCTCCATCTTGGCTGGAGATATTCCTACTAAGCATATAAAACCCACACAGCCAGCTGCATACAACATACCACCAAGTGTTGCGACTTCATCCTTGGAAAGAATATGGTCCACAAGGGTACGGTCATCACTCTTCCGGCCATCTATTCCTTTTATATAATCGAAGTACGTGTTCACAACATTTCCAGCACCATGCACAGATACCACAGTGAATAATGTACAGAGAAGTGTGAGCCAGCCGAAGTCACTTGTATTACTGCACTTGTAAGCCATGGCAGAGCCTAACAATGTTGGCATCACTGATGCATTGAGGGACCATGGTCGCAAAGCCAAGACATAGGAAGACAGTTTCATCAACTTTGGCTTGTCACTCACTGTAGTGCCATCCTTCTGCACATTATTTACGTCTTCGCTGCCCATTGCAATCCAAGCAGGCACCTTTAATGAATAATTAGATTATTTCAAGGATAAGTTCATGCAGAGAACTAAAAAACTCACTCAGCCAGTCTGTATATTACATAACGATGAAATTTATTAAATAACTGGTCCAAGTGCATTATGTAATATTACAATTAATATGTGAAATATAATCTTGTTATATAACAGCAGAGTTAATCTCTGCATTACCTATGTCTAATCCCCAAAACTGCCCTTTTTTATTCCAGACACACAACTCCTTCACTGGAGGTTAGAACAGCATGGCAATACTCGCAGGATCCCACTACAAAAAAACGACAGTAGATAATACTTCAGTATTATTCAATCAAGCATATACATTTCCACATAGTGCAGAACAGTGATCAGAGTCTAATCATCAAACTCAAATTAATAAAACGTAAACTATACAATTCAAATACTTTCACATACTATATGAATGACGCTAATTATACCAGAAACAAAATATCGATAATTATATACGCACCAAAACATTACATCAAAATTCATCCGAATAATCTCCTACGCAAATGATAAAACATTTCAACCAAATATATTGAATATATACTCCATACAAAACCCTTGACAAAAACGTCCTACAGTACGAGGAAATGGATCTCAAACAGCATCGCACCAAAACTGACAGCGAGTACCCAGTACACACAATTCCCACAACCCCATATATTATATTCAAGTTTTATTTTACATGTCTCTTTTTATATGTTATTTTATATTTCAATATATTATATTAATTACTCAATGTAAACGAGATCTCATAATTTCAAGGCGTTAATTATATATTTAACCCTTTTAAGTAAGAGTCTGAAGATGGCTTCAAGTAAGCCGAAACATGTAGCTATGTTCTCTTAAATTTGTTTATATAAAAAAGTTGTGTTAGACTAAAATGTATACTTCTACTAATCATTGAAAATACACGACGGGTAGGTCTCACCTAAAAAATTAAAAAAAAAACGACAGTATATAATACTTCAATATTTCAGTGAAGTTAGGCTTAATGAAGTATTTCTTCTTAGTACATTCTTTAACCGGAGTCCGAGAAAATAACTATAAGTCATTTACGTATCAAAACTTTATTTGTGCGGGAAACGATGGTGACGTGTTTCTAATTTGTGAAACAAACGAAAGCTACATAGAGGAATATTAATCCACGAACTTACACTGTTATCCGCATTTACTTTTAAGATATAATGTTAACATGTACCCTTGTACTTCTCTTACTTCGTACACACCTCACCATTGCAACTACTGAAACTCTCCAACAGGCTTGTACATGTGAGAACTCTCAATATACTCTGCTTTAATTTCAATGTTGGTGACATTGTTTAATGTGCATACGATATTACACGAAGTAGGCCATGGTTCTAACATGGCAACGTCTGTCACTAGAGTGACGGACGGCAACGTTGGAGGGCTTCTGGAAATTTCGCCATATTGGAAATTAGTGTAGTGCATACGTCGTTGGTTAGGGTTTTGTCCGTGACTCTAGTGACAATTTTGAGGTTTTGATTTCGGCTGCACGTTACAGTAGAATTTTGAATATTAGTGAACGTGAAAATCTCGAGGAAACGATGTCACTCTTTGGCTCATTACTGGGTGATTTTGAGGATGATCCGTTTTTTGGGTAAGTTGAGTGCACCATTGCGTCAACGAACGGTTTGAATGACTTTTGGTATGAATGTAGACGTTAAGTTCAGTCGCATTGTTATTTGTCGGAATTTCGAACAGCGGTGTGATGCGTGTTCGTGTTTTGAGTTCAAGTGGTAGTCAATTTGGGAGCGACCTGAGAAAATGTGGAAATTGTATTAAAGGTTTAATTAAAATCCGGAGCGCTTAGTGGCACAAAAGAATAGATGTACGGCATGTGTTATTTCTGTTAACTTACTTTGTTTGTTAATACAAATCTTTATAAAAGGAGTGTGATTAACATGGGAATTCGGTTATATAATAAGGTGCCCAATAATATAAAGAAAGTGGAAGAATACAAACCTTATAAAAGAAAACTGAAGTCATTCCTCACAGAACATGCATTTTATTCACTGG
>JGI20166J26741_10467782_pt1 | contig 15956 bp, 14 predicted proteins | sample TergutCu122P5_FD_26741 | JGI IMG/M metagenome (IMG submission 26741)
GGGAAAAAAAAAAAAAAAAAAAAAAAACACCTGACAGACTCAATTTCCTGTCACTAATCTAACTCACCTAAACATTATGACCATTACAGAGAAGGAATGTCCTACCTGTTACTTCAGTTTCCTAGTTAATACAAGAAACTAATGAAAAGATGAACATAACTCACCCCATAAAAAGATATAGAATTTTAACCTTTACCATCCAGTCTGTGCATTCCAGTGTAGCCACTGATGGCCAAAGTTACTTTGTTTTTAAATGCCCACATACCTGCATGTACACAGGATAGAATTTCCCGTTCACCTGTGAGCTCTTATATTTATCAGGACATGGGCACTGTTCGGCCAACAAAGGTTATAGTAGCCACATTCCTCTTACATTATGCCAAGAAACATACCCATGCTCCCTAAAGTGAACGCTGATGTCGACAATCGGGCCGAACATTTCAAATCGTCTCCGTAACTCTGCCTTTGATGTTCCTTCTTCAATGCGACCCACATAAATCACTCGCCTTTCCTCCACCTGCCGTTGTTTTTCACGTTCATTCAACTGCCAATCCCCACCCATGTTTTTCCAGTTGCAACGCTGTGGAGACCGGGACCTAGGAAAGCAAAACAAGACAAACACTGCTACAGTTTACAAAGGTTTTTACAATTCATTAAAAACCAAACTGTTGTCAGAGTTTAAATTTGTCGTACAGAAGTAAAACATCTTGGGAAGATATGTTATCACCTACCTCCTTTACCATAGAGAAGACAGTAAAAAATTAAAAATTTTTACACAAACAACTGACCTAACCTGAGGCATAATTTCTGTGACTTCCTTCTGGTTGTTGAGTATTTTTGTGCTACCACCGTAACTTTTGAACAGGACTTATTTATATGGTTAGCATCAGTAAACAGTGGCTGAGATTCATGTACAATAAAACAGATTCTCTGGTCAACAACAGTTCTCTTTTCCCCACTTTATATTTAATGCAGCTGTAAAAACATTCAAGTTCAAGCCTTAAGCTTTGTCAGTAGACCTAAAAATTTAGTATTCTTGAGAAGCCAATAATCATGCAGCTAATCAACTCCCTGAGTTTTACACAACCTCAAGGCCCAATAATGTTGTTCACAGAGCCCGTCACTGAGCCTTGTGAATCCAGTCCATATCACAACCTATTTGTTAAAGACACATTTTAATATTATACTCTTATCTATGCCAAGATCTGTCAAATGGTTTCTTCTTTTTTGGACTGTGAGTAGAACTTTGTATTTATTACTCATGTCTCTTATTCACATCCTCCTATACTTCAACCACAATAACAATATTTGGTTAACATAAACGTCATTAATGATGATAAGTTACATCCAATGAATAAACACCTGTAAAATCATTCCAACAACCTTTTTTTTTATATAATTCTCCTAACAACATTTTTTTAGGTTCCACTACTAAGGGAGTCCTCACAGCCCAGGACTGTTCCTTGTCAGATAAGGTAAACAGATGCACAGGACTTTAGGTTACTGAGAAGAAAACACGCAGTGTAATGGAAATCAGTTAGACACAGTGGGATATGTTACAATGCAGCCACCATGTCCCATTATATAGCAATGTTGCAAGAATGAATGGCAAAGGATGAAATGGAAAGGTCTGGAAGGAAGCTGTCATGTCCTCATCAGTGCAATAGTCCACTAGTCCTGACAGGAATAAGAAAAACAAGCAAAAATCATGGTCAGGATAGCCTGTTATCCAGCTGAGATTCAAACCAGATGGCTCTGCAATACAAGTCCAGTGTTACTGTTACACAAAGAAATTCTTATTTGGAATAAAGTGAGTAGCTATCGTACTTATGACTGACACAGTGGTTCAATATGACTTTCTTTTCATTCAAACCAAATATGACAGACACACCACAAGACTCCTTAGATGAGTAACCAACCTACAAGCACAACTATCAAAACACAGAAGACAAAAACATAGCAAAAGGCAGGCATACAATACAGAAAAAAACACAGCCAGACACCCAATGCCCCAAGCTCAAATAAAACCCAAAGATCCAATCATGCAGATAATAAAAGTTCAGATTATGGCACAAAGCTGCCCTGGTGATCCAGTCATTCCAATAATGCCCAACATTTCTGAACTTGAGCGACTAGACAAGAACTCACTTGAAATGTAATGACATGTATTTGTTACACCAAAAGCAAAAGCATAAGAAGTTCAAGCAGAAATCAAAAGACTAATCTCCTACTGTATGTAACAAGACTAAACATGATTTTAAAAATATGTCATTAAGTGCTTTGTTGTCCCTTTTTCCCAATAAAAATTTTTAAAGCATTACTAATGAAAAGCCTATCCTTTGGCCGAAATTTTTAGTATAATACAACATCCCATGCAGAAATATCTGCACTCTATAGTTTCTTCTTGCCTACCGAGTGTTGTGTTTTTCTTATGTGGGATAACGGGTGAATACAGAAGTTTTCCCTGTACCCTAGTACACACACAATTGTTAGGAATTTTCCCCAGGCATAACAAATAAATCCTACTTCTCACATCAGAAGTTCATGGTTCTGCCATGTTGTCACTACTGATCACTTCTCGGCCACTCTATTGCCTTTCCTCCTTTAATACTAATTTTCCTTGCTGTAGTGTAAACACACAAAATTTTGTTCAAATTCTTACTGAGTTCCTGCAACAAACTGAGGGGAAACAGAAAGACATGAGTACCTCCTCCACCCGCGATACCCTGCATAATTTCTATCAGACCTCCTGTGGTTCCTTCCGTGGTGATCATACTGTGATGCATGACGCCATCTTCTGCTGGCACCTGAAGGACTCCTACGAGATGTCTTGGCACCAGTGCTTCGGGATCTTGACCCGCTATGAGATGAACAGCTGAAATAAATTAATTCACATACATTAAAACATACTGTGACAAGAGTACAATAAACTGTGAAAGGGACTTCCCCATTTATACAGTTCTAATTTAGACAATCAAAAAATACAGAGCCCCTAGACTATATACTTAAAGAGTCTTCAAAACTAAATAGGATACTTATCATGTTTGCTCCAATATGACAGAAACATCATCTAACCATTTAGTTTCAAATTTTGTAACTAGGTGTGTGTAGTGCTCTTCTGAAATTCTTTTCTTTGCCTCTGAGCTAACCTGTTGTTTTCAGAGTACTATTACGACAGTCAAAACGGCAACAAGTGGAGCTGCTGTACTGTGTAGCGTAGACAAAAAATGTAGATCCGAGCAACAGAAGTTTGGAAGAGGATGCCAGTGCTAAAATTATTTTGTTGGAGGGTTCTGATAATGTTATGATTCCTTCTGACAGCAGGTTGATTGGAAGTTACATGGAATGCATGAGAAACAAAAAAAAAAATCAGTAAAATGAAGTTGTTTTGCCATATGTGGCATTCCCTTCCGCCAGGGATAAGATATAAAATATCACACACTAAAATAATACCAGATCTTTCAATTAGTGCCTTGTGACAACCTTAAAATCTACAGGAGTTTGGTAGAAAATTATATATGTTAGTAATATCTTGCAAAATACATGTGTAGTGTAAAAAATGGCTGGGATGGCAGTTCCACAAGCAATAGGTTTGCTAGGAGTGAACATGTTAAGTAAGTGTGTTTCATATGTTGTGCGTCTCATGTTGTATTTCTTAAGTGGGGGTCAAAAACCTGAGGAATAAGGACATTTTATTATATTCAGCACACCAAAGCCAAATTACTCACAACTATAAGCAATAACATAACTTTAACTTGCAAATGGGAAATCAGATATAACAGACCCTGTGCTTAACTACCATGCCATGAAAGCACATTTGGGAGTAGAGATATACCTCTACACATTCTTATCCCATACATCAGTTGACAGTGGTCAGTTTCACACCTTCACCACTTAAGGAAACAACATCCCATACCCACTGCACAGGAAGCTGGATGGACCCTGCAATCAGTCTGGATGCTCTGGAGAAGTGGAAAACCTCTCACCCCTGCCAGGAATGAAACCACAATTCTTTGGCCACCCAGCCCACAGTCTACCTACTGAGCTATCCCAGGTCCTAGCATCTCAGAGTGCAGAATATCAAATTTATTTACCATGTGTTCCAGAAAAAACAGGGGAATTAATGTACTTTAGCCAATTGGTGCTATGACCTTTCAGCACCAAACGTTATGTATAAAAAATGCTGAGCACGATGCTCAAACACTGAATGTTTTATGATTACACAGCCCTGTTGGTCTTCTGTGAATTACTATGGGCACTTAATTCTATCACCAAAGGGTTAAAGATCTGTTGCAAATGTTAAATGTGTGACAAAATGGCAACTCAGTATTTTTAACATGCAATACAAAAATAAGTACAATTATGAATACAACAGTCAGGTCACTTTCAAGGTGAGGGGTGGGACATGGAAGATCCACATATCTATGCTTCACAGTTAATCAACAAGAATAATGAAAATAAATAAACTAATAAAATACAAATAATTATGTCAATGGACATGTTTAAATTTTGTAACGTGATGGCAGCTCATACACCACGAGGAGGTGCTGTTAAGTCCTTAGCCCGACCAGGAAGGAAACAAGCTACAGTGACCAAACTCTGGATTTATTCAACGCACTCCCCACGAAGCTCAATGCACTTCTTAGCCTGTTGTTCTAACTTTTGCAAGCCACTCAAAAAAATTCAGAAGGTTGTCCGTCCAACCAGGTCTCCGCGGCAGCAATGACCTCCACATCGGAAGAAAAATGGCGACCCTTTAGTTGTTTTTTTAGTCCAGGGAACAGGTGGTAGTCTGATGGGGCCAGATCCGGAGAATAGGGTGGGTGATCAAGACAGTGGAAGCCCAGGCAGGCCAGTTTCTTCTGGGTTGCAAGTGCCCGGTGAGCTGAGGCATTGTCATGCATGAACAAGATCCCCTTGGTGACCTTCCTGCAGCATTTTTCCTTCAAAATTTCCTTCAATTGCACCAGCAGAGATGAGTAATACTCCGCATTGATAGTTCAACCCTTTGGAAGATAATCAATGAGGAGGATGCCATCTTGATCCCAAAAAATCCAGGCGAGAAATTTTTCAGCAGATTTTTCAACTCGGAATTTTTTGGGGCAGGGTGAGCCGCTATGCCACCACTCCATTAACTGTTGCTTTGTCTCCAGGTCATAGTGATAAAACCAGGTTTCGTCCACGGTCACCAATTGCGACAGGAAATCATTTGGATTGCAATGAAAAACTTCCAAAAGTTGCTCAGACAACTGCTATCACTGATGTTTTTGATCTGTGTTCAGGCATTTCGGGATCCACTTAGCGGAGAGCGGACATGTGGATCTCCAAATCTTCGTGAATGATGGACCCAACCCACTCACACAAGATGCCCAGTTGCTCAGTTATTGATTTAGCTGAAATCCGGCAGTCTTCCAAGATTAGCTCATGAATTTGATCAATAATGTCCAGGGTGGTCACTGTTTTGGGTCGTCCAGGATAAGGCGCATCACAGGTGGAAAGATCATCACATTTAACCCTTCAGTGACAGAGGACATTTAAATTCCTACCTTCTCCATGGACAGAGGAGTTTAAATTCCCTATGTCTTCAGCCCCGTTATCTATACATGGTCTAGACCTCTGATTCGTCACTTGTTGCTGGATGCCATACATAGTATAGACCCTTGCATGGATGGATTCTATCTCCTCTCACATGCATAGTTTTTGAGCTACCAATTGCGAGTGGTTTCTCTTTATTGCTGAAGAACTGTGCTTTCAGAATATAATAGTTAAAACAGTCTGTTTAGAATGTAACATTATGTATTCAGGAGTTATCTTCCTGTTTAAAAAAAGACCACCTTCAACTGTCAAAAATGTGCACTCTCACAGTTCTGTTTTACTCAAACTGAAAGAAATAAAGCTACAGTCTGAACATTGTATCTTTATAGCCTAAGATCTTAGGTTTCTTCTGCTGTTGGAGAATGATTCATTCATAAATGCTACACTGCATTCTGTAGTTTGAAATATTTTCCTCGTCATCTACTTGGGTACTGCATGGACTTCATTTCTGCTGCTGGCTTGAAGTCAATAAAGTTATTGTGTGTCAGTTCCTTCTGTAGATAGGCAGAGAATAATTCAGCCTTTCATTTGGTGCAGCTATCAACTTATGTTCTGTAATTGCTGGTATTCTCCCTGCATGTTTTCAGTCAGTGCACTTCATTCAGCTGTTGACTCAGGAGTGATACTAGGGGCACAGCAATGGCAGCAAAGTTCTGACAGACAGTGAAGTGCTGGAAATTGTGTACAATTCAGATGAAAGTTTCATTGATAGTAGCAGTGACAGTGTTAGCAGTAGTGATAATGAAATTGATGACACAGCTGTAACAGATGCAATTATAAATGATGACAGTGGTGATGAAGAGGAAATACTGCATCGAGATTTCAGGTGGGAGACTATGGACAATTACACAGGACAAAGAGAAGTGTTCAGTTGTGATTTTGGACCCAAAAATGGTGCAGAAAATGTAAGTGACATTGTACAATGTTTTTAGTTTTTTGACAAAGAAATCATACAACAAATTGTCAGAGAAACTAATAGGTACGCGGAACAATACAAGAACGCCCAAGGCAATATTTTCTCATTTAGATCACTTGTGAGGTCATGGACACCTGTCACAGAAAGTGAAATTTACACAGTTTTAGGTCCATTTTTATTGATAGGCATTGTGCAGAAACCAACAGCCGGGTCATACTTTTCGAAAAGAAGAGTGATATCAACACCTGGATTTGCTGATGTAATTAGTAGAGAGAGAATTGAGTTGGTTTGTAAATTTTTGCATTTTATAAACAATGAGAGCTTACCAACATATCAAGGACCTCCCATATTGTTCAAAATCTATCCTGTGATATGTCATTTGAACATAAAGTTTCAAACTCTGTATCTGCTAATCCAAAACATTGCCAATGATGAAAGCTTGACACTCTGGAAGGGGTGTCTACCACTAAATGCTTCAAAGTTCAGAATAGAAACTTTTGAACTATGCGAATCAATAACAGGATATTTGTGGTGTTTTCTTGTATATACAGGCAAAAACACGGTCCTACAGTTGTGTCTGATTACTCCAGACACCCCCAAAACAGCAGCTGTAGTACTGGAACTTTTAGAACCCTTGTTTGGTTGTGGACATACACTGTAGATTGACAACTTCTTCAACAGTCCACAATTAGCAAGGAAGCTAAAGATCGAACATTCCACTGATTGTGTTGGCACACTAAAACTGAAGAGAAAGAATGTCCCCAAGGAAGCGAAAGATAAGAACCTCGAAAAGGTGGAAATCATAGCCAGACATTCAGGTCCAGTCACGGTACTAAAATGGCGTGACGAAAGGAATGTAACTATCGTGTCAACACACCACGGTGCAGACACACAGAGGGTTTCTAACAAAGGCAAGGAAACAGAGAAGCCTTTCTGTGTGATTGATTATAATCATAACATGGGGTGAGTCGATTTGAAGGACCAGTTGCTGCACATGTGCATGGCTGAGAGGAAAAAAATGGCCAAATGGTACCTCAAAATTTTCAAAAGGCTACTGAACTCTACAGTTCTCAATTCGTTTGTTGTTTATCGACAAGTGACGTGAAGAAATATACAGCAGCTCTCATATAGAATTCAGTTAGTGGAAAGTCTGTTTACAAAATATGTGTGTGCTGCAGAGATGTGGAGTGTACCAGGGTGACAGGCATCTGACAACACAGTTCCACGGCTGACTGAAAGACATTTTCTGAGAGAAGTGGCACCAAAAACTGAAAAATCAAAACCTCAGAGGAGGTGTGTTGTATGCTCAAAGCACAGAAAAAAGAAAACTTCAGTGTACTGCTACCAAATATGTGATGTTGGCCTTTGCTTGGAAGATTGCTTTGAGCTGTATCACACAAAACTCAATTACTGAGGTAGTGACAATTATTTTACTGCATCTATATAGTTTTAAGATTTCTCTACTAAAATTTTAGAAAAATCAGAGCATTAGTTTGCAAAAAATGTTTTTTAAATAGATAGTTGCAATTTCGTCATAGGGAATTTCAAACTCCTCCATCCCTGGAGAAGGTAGGAATTTAAATGTGCTCCATCGCTGCCGGCCAATCATACGACATATACAGGCCGGCAGCATGTGAAGAAACAGAGGTCTATACCATGTATAGAGGGCGACGCTAAAGGGTTAAACTGGGCCACCCACTTTTTGATGGTGGCATACAATGGTGCATGTTCCCCTAATGTTTCTGTCAGAATGGTGTGAATTTCCTTTCACGCCTTGCCTTGCAGGAAAAAAGCTTGATGACAGCTTGCATCTCAATGTTGCTAAATCGCGCGCATCGCCTAACATGCTTCCTTTCAGCCTCTGTAACAAGAAAAGACTTGCAATTCGGCACATGAACAGACCCCTCTTTCCAACAACACTATCGATTCCATCCTACGACACCAGGAAGTAGGTTGGGGTAAGGACTTATCAGCAGCCCGTCATATTACTTAACAGTAGCATTTGAGTACAGAATTAAAGAATCGTTGAAATTCAGGCAGCATAAATGAAAAATCTGAGACCTCACAACAAAAGTACTAGATTACACAAAATTACATGTGCATGTTCACATGCATGAGCACACACACACGCACACACACATGGAAGAAATATTTTTATTTAATATGTGAAAGAAAAGATGAATGCTTAACCTAATTGAACAAGACAACCAATGATGTTCTACAAAAACCTCCAGTTCAGTACAAACCGAAGTAATATAAGTCATGTGAAGGTCAATTAAATGTAACTATGAAGGCAGAAGTGACCCAATATGTGAATGACAGAAACTAAATAAAACTATTAACATTAACAATACTGCAAATATTACATACAAAACTACATATAACAATCAATTTACTTCAAGTTACCTTGAGCAAGAGGATTTGGCAGAGCCTGATGATGAAGAGCGAGACCAGACGCCATGACTTTGAGAACCAACTGAGCTGTTTGAATGTCCAGCAAAACTGTGACGCCAACTGAAATATCACTGGTTATCAATTTACCAGCAGTGTGATAAATTACCAACATTCTATAGAGAAGAAATTAACACATCAGATAATTCAATGGCTTTTGGCCTGCTTTTTCTCTATTACGAAAGAAAGGCAGGCTTATGATATCTTTTGCATGTGTGAGTGCCAGCCTGTCCCCACAACAGTAACTTCTGAAACTAGTTGAAATACATTATCACAAAACTCTATACACACATCATGTCACTACTGACCCTCCCACACCACCCCCCTCCCAACCACCACATTTGTATTCTGGTTCTCCCCATCATCCAGCAGTTGGCAGTCTGGCCCACCTGGTGACCTGTTCCAGCCTCATTCATCCAGCAGTCTCCTTACAAACCAAATTAGCAAGTTTCTTTCTTTACTTCTTTCAATACTGCTGACATGGAAAATCAACCTGGTTTGCTGGTACAAAATCTGGCCCAACATGGATTTTATTTTCAATTATTTTAATATGCCATCCAACATTTTATCATTGTCAACTCTTTCATTCAGACGGCCAACCACAGTTGGGTGCAACGTGCAATTGAAAAGCCAAAGTTGCATGAAGATGTCACCAAGAACATGCAAAGTAATGGTGGACATTTAAATTCTAATCTTTTCCCTAGTACTCCAGGTTTAATTCCAGCACTAATGGGTTAATACAAACATGGTGTTCTTGCAAATCTGTGTGGTGGGATCAACACTAGTACAAATACTTACGAGAGAAAGGTGCTATGTTTAGGTAATTTTAAAACGAATTTTATGGAAATAGAGACCACGCGTGCAGACTGCAATTCACTGCTCAGGATATGGTTCAGTGAACAACAATCAACTCTCGTAGAAGGACTCTACACCACAGTTAGTCATCAGTCAAATGGCAAAGAAATTTGTGTGTGAATGTAAAATTTTCCAGCAAAGAAAACTACTTATAAAGAAAATTTTGGTATCATCATCCTACTGTGTTTGTTAGTCAACGTCTGTACTTAATGTCAGTGTGAATGCAACTTGTAGAACACTGTACATTCAATTATCATAAACTGCATGTTTCAATCATTTCTGGCCATCATCAGGTAGATTTTACAGTTACCTCAGTATTCTTTTCCATGCACGTTATTGTAAAATCTACTTGATGATGGCCAAAAAGGGCTGAAACATACAGTAGATAACTGAATGTATAATGTTCTAAAAGTTGTGTTCAAAGACAACAAACACACATATATTAAGAAATTTTTCCTCTATATGATAACAAAATAAAATTACCTGGGCCGATGTCTGTGTCTTGACCGTGAACTCATGTGGCGTCTCCTCGAACTACGTGAGTTGCCAGATGATGATGAACAACTGCTAGAAGAGTTGCTAGAATGCTGTGACCGGTAGTGGCGCTTCCGCCTATCTCTGGTACGACTTTCTCTCCTCTCCTTCTCATCCTCCTGTCGAACATGTTTCCCTGTATCACACTCCACAGGAGCTGCATCCTCAGGTAGTGTCTGCACCTCAACACTTTGCATCACAGGCCGTGATGTGGTTTCACATGCAATAGACTCTTCATCTACAGCCACAGATATAGTTTCTTCTCCAGAGGCATCTGGTTTGGCACAAACTACTGACACAGTGCTAGAATTGTCTTTTACATCCTCTACTGTGCTAGTACCCACATTGACAGATGATAAGCATGATGGAGAATTGGCACAACTGTTTTCCCTACTTCCACGTATTCGGTCCAGTTCTTTCAGGCGGCTACGGTACTCCTGCAAGTTCAGTTTTCGTTTCTTTGGTTCTTGCTGTTCTTCCTTGACAGTTATTAAACCCTCATCACTCACACTGTTTGAATGAGCCACATTGTTACCACAAGCATTTGGCACACTCCCAATCTGACATTTTTTTAACACTGAAATCATGGTCATTTCTTTCCCAGCTTTCAGACTCACACCTTCTGCATTACTTGACAAAATCTTACTGCCATTAACACTACCTGCAGCTATATGATAATCTTTCCCATTAACAGTAAGTACATTACTACAGTTCTTTCCATTTGAAGATAACAAAGAAGTCTTGGTAGTCAAGCTCTTCAGCACTACTGGCTTCTTTCCAGTCCGATCCCTAGCTAAAGACTTAATATTAGAATGCTGAATTGTATCACCAGGTGAAGCTGTAATCTCCTCACTAGCATCACTAACCTCCCCTGACTCTAGGCCACTGTCCTTTTTAGAGCTACTTTCCCCCCATGACTCATCATCCCTTACAGCTACCTTTCTGCCCTTTAAATCATTCCTTTCTATTCTCTGTGGTGCTAGTACCATATAGTATTCTGGTAGACGAGAATACACTTTTTCTTCACCATATGACTTTTCACTGCTTCTAATCTTGTCTTCACTTTCATGATGGTTATTATCTGGAATATACTCTGAAGCATCTGAATGGTAAAAAGGCTGGGGTGGGGGTGCCACATCCATGTTGCTTGTCGATATAGTACAGTAGTCGTGGTCCAGTTGAACTGACTCCCCACCTCCACCACTAGAAACCTAAATAAAATAAACATAATTTTGAACACCTGATTTTGTAATATACTTGTGATGGAAATCTGGCATATGATTCATGATAAATTCCTACATAGCCCTGGCAGTCACTCAGACCCACAGAAAGGTGAAAAATGCTTACACACATTCCATGGATATAAAATTTAGTCAAAGTGACAATAAGATGTAGAATAAGTCAAGACTGCAAAATACACAATACAAAGTACTGTAAGTATTTCACACAGAGCATACAAATGTTAAATCACATTCATTAAACACAGATGATAGTATGATGATGATTAATTTCAACATTAGATATTTATCAACAGAAAAAAAAAGGGGGGTGGGGGGAAAGGAGCGCACATTTAAGTATCTTCTTAATGCAACTTTTTAATAATCAGACTTGTAAGTCTGCAAAGTAAAGTGTTGAGTACAGTGGAGTCAAATAATATGTACATTTCGCTTATGTGAATGCATTCGCTAATAAATAAATAAATCAATATAGAAATCAAAATAGTACAGGCAATATAACATTTGATATAAAATGTGCTGCCTAAATATTACTTTGGGAAAAGGAATAACTCATTTATCTTCACCGAATATTCTCAGACTCTATTATTTCTTTCTTCCATCTTTGTCTTTTTTATGTAATTAAAAATAAATTATACAGTATTTTACTGTATAGGATGTACTCTTTGTAATGTATATGTATATTACAGGTGTATATACACACACACACTCACACATCACACACAAAAGCATGCACTTTATGAGTGACATAAGAGATTTTCAAAGTTAATTCTAGCCATATGTAATTCTGCATTTGTGTGCCATGTTTAGAACCTAACTGCCACATAAGGTGTGACTCCACTACATTTTGATGCCAACATATTATGTAATTCTCTGAAAACATGAAAGGCAAGCAACTGTTATACAAATATAATATGTACTCATTGTTTTAATACTAAATATAGTTGAACTTATTCAAAACTTGTCTTGATTATTTACAGTGAAGTTTGTTAACGGAAATATGCATCCACATGGAAGAGGTTACACCTCTAATCCCTTCCACAGACCTTTACATTAATTTCAAGAGGTAGCACCACCATAATTTTAACAAGTGTGTTTCGAGTAGTAAACATTTTTTGCCCTAGATGAAATACTCCCCCACACCTCCTAAAAAATTATTCCACATTCCATTATAGGGTGAAAATAAACAAAATAAATTATTTTGAGAGTGTCAGTGTTGCTGAAGTGAAACACAGACAGCACATGGAACCCAGCAAGCGGGAAGTGTGTGTAGGGAATTTATAACCTGACTGCAACCTCACTCCACTCACTTCGAACACCAAAGATGATGGGATGTGACACCTTCCTCTGACATACTTGTATACACCAAACAAGACTGCATGGTGCCACAACCCAGGAAAACAATCTGAACACACACAAATCTGAAAACCTCTCACCTTAAACTGTCCTTTATTAAGTTTCACAATGTTAAACTTCAACCTGTTTCATTTAAACCACAAGTCTGCAATGAGATCAGCCCAGTTCCTTCCGGACATTTAGATGTGACTGTACTATATTTTATAACACTATAACAGGCAGGAATCTTTAATTTTAATATGTCCTATTACATTATGAGAAACAAAATGTTATTACCATATGACTCTCAAATATGAAACAGTTAATTCCCTTACTCATCAAACTCTCATTTCTTACTTACAACAAATCAGACAGATCATTATGTCACTCACAATTTTCAACAACTTATTTCGGCTAAGAGCTGCACCAGCATCCTGCATACGTGTGCCCCCTCTGCCTGATCGCCTGGTAGGCATGGCAGGAATTACCGGTATTGCTTTCTTTCGACCAGAAGCCTGCAGAAGAACAAAATATGTGCTGCAGAAATAAACAGCATAAATCAAAATAATACAGTAAGTCCTCAATCAATGTTGTGATTACAATCATAGAAATTGTGACATTCAGTGAAACACATAATGAACAATCCTCCTTGCAAGAATTAATTAAAATACCCAAGAGTCTGGCTGCTGAAGATCCCACCAGCTTCCATAACAAACAACATTAATCCAAGTACAGGCAACACTGCATCATATATTTGGTCACTACTTTTTGTTAAAAGTGAAACGTTTTTGGCAACATTATATGACTACCTGTATTCACACACAGTATTCATACAAACAGGAAAAATGGACAATACAAATTAAAATTAACTCAAAAATCACAGCCATAACCTTCCTTCCAGATAACCAAGTTTCTTTGAATGGAGCCAAACATTAATGCCAAATACATCGACCACACAACCTAAAATGTGCACATGGAGAGAGATCAAACCTGCAATCACAGATCCAAATGGCCACAGCCTAATTTAGGGCACTGTTCAGACATCTGACTAAAAAGACTGAGACAATGGTGAAAAACCTTAAGTCATGATGCTCAATCCAGGACTGAGATTAAAATGTAAGACCTCAAAAATGTAAAGTAGGAGGACCTATGACTAAATTATGGTGTTCAGTCCAGAAATAACAAGAAACAATACAGCTACCTGTACTTCATGAGATAATGACCCGCAATTCCTTAAGTATCTATTACAACAGATTCTGCAGCTGCCATGTAATCATCATGCTTGAAATATTCACTTTCCATCGCTACAAGCATAGTTTCTGCTCTCATCGTGAGGAAGACATTTCATGCAGTACTTGAAAATGACATGTTCAATACAGAAGAAGATGGATTTAATCAACAAAAAATATTAATTTAATTCTTAATAACCAATTTCACTAGCCTAGGCAATATAAAAGTTGATGAATGGACATATATTTCAGAATTTTATGGCAATAAAAATCCACAGATCATAACTCACCCTTATCCTATCAATGACCTCTTTAGGCAGTGAATCTTTGATATTCTGATGAGACAGGATGGAGATGTTTCCTTTTGTTGACGACAATGGTGAAGTTGCTACAACATTATGGTGCTTTAGTGTGGATGGTGGTAACTGCTGTGTTGCCATGGCATACAAGTGTGTGTCAAGAACAGATGGCTTGCTGTTAGTACTTGTGTTAAATGCTTCTGATGCCTCAAACTGCTCTAGAAGGCTAGTTAAATCTCCAGCCTCAAGAACTGCAATGCAAACACAAAAACTTTGTCCTTACCCCTCTGTGTCCTTTGAAAAGCATACTGCAACCCTATCAAACATATTTACATAATTATACAACTAAGTCAACTGCCAAGTGTCCAATGAGCTGCATTTTGAGACAGACCAATACCTTCTACTCTAAGAGTTCATGTACCCACTGAGTTGCAACAAAGTTTCAATGCTACACAGAACGAGTGCGCAGTCCATTCCCCTATCACACACACCAAGAACATACCAATTAACAAAATTCTGTCTTACTTCACGATCTGTCATAGAATGGTCATAAATGTATGCAGTTGTGTTCTGAATTTTTCTTACTGTCCATAATAGAATCTTTAGCTTAAAAGCTTTTCACGTATTTTTTAACTGTTGTCTGAAATTACAAGACACTGCGTGTAGCAGCTGTATTCTGTATATCACATTAAGTGTGCACTGTATATAGCAGAGCACTCCACAGACTCTGGGATAGTGTGTGGGCAAGTATACATTACCAAGTGACTAGCCATGGCTGACAAATAGCATAATGTCCCTATGCATACACAAAGCTGCCCACATATGAACATACTAACACCTGTAAAAATACTAAATCAGAGCCCAACCAGGACGGTTGGCATAATTCTGAACAACAATAATCAAATAGTATTCTTTCTTCCCCAGCGTCTGAAGCTGGGGAATCACCCAAAAGAACAAATACAACATTTACAACATGGTGAAAGTTTGAAATCAAAAACAATAATCTTATCATTTTAGTGGAACCTCCCGTTGTGATGTAGATACAGCAAATATAGGGATAGACTGTCGATCACAACTATTTTTTAAGGAACACTATCATATTAGTCTAAAAGCTATACGATAATATATCTTATATGATAACACACCTTAAAAAATAGTGGTGACTAACAGACTCTGTCGCTACATATTAGAATTACATCAAACAACATATCATTGTACAGTGATACCTCGGCTAACGAGTGACCCTGCTAACGAAGATTTTTTTTCGCTGTTTTTCAGACTCGGCTAATGAATATGGATTCGGCTAACAAATGTTTCAGTGGATGCGCGCGCTAACATAAAGCAGCAAACATGAACAGTCAGGCCATTCCAGGAGCTTATTTTTTCCGTATGTATGTGTGTGACAAAGAATAAACTTTGAAAATTTGGAAGAAGAATAGTAAAAACGTTGTGTACATATTTTCAGTTTAAAAGTATAAAGTGTATAATATATTTTCAGTATAATAGT
>JGI20166J26741_10468893_pt1 | contig 15952 bp, 9 predicted proteins | sample TergutCu122P5_FD_26741 | JGI IMG/M metagenome (IMG submission 26741)
AAGCTGAAGAAACGATCTATCGAATGGTATATCATACATATAGATTGTATCGATTTGTAGGTTATAAATCGATCTTGAAATCACTTTTTGCATAAAAAATTAGTGTTCAAATGGGTTAAAGGTGAATAAACAAACTTCACTCACATAAATACATTAAAAAAATTGCATAAACACCACCTACACCGTACGACTCGTAAAGGAAGAGTACACTCTTGTAGCTTGGCTCAGATTTCAGTAGTGACAACAAAGCAGCATGTGTGCTAGCTGTAGCTGTATTTTACAAAGCTTGGAAATGCAATAAATCTCCCTCCGCCATAAACATAATAATTGTTTTTTGAGTCTTGCTTATTCTGCTAAATGATAATGCACATGGCCTTCACAGCTAAGCTACAGTATGTCATACCTGCCAAAGCACCATTAACATATTGCAATTATAAGACAAAATGCCATTAAAAAAAAGAGTAGCTATGTATCATTTTCATTATTAGTTTGTACAGACTATATCGCATTTGAATACAGAATAGAACAACAACTCTCCTCTGCTTCATATAATCACGGCAGAATGTATAATCGTAATCATGTCCAAAACTCTGTAACACAAATCATAAAAATGCAATACAACTACAAACAATATACTGCAAGGAAGATATGTCAATCTTTCATTCCAAACTGCACAATTAATTTCAGTTAAACCTATGCTAGCTCTCATAAACTGTCAGTAATGATAAGAAATCATGAAAACAGGCTCTGACTCCCTACATTCAAAGCAAGCAAGAATCTATACAACAAATATTTAGACAGAAATCACTAACCTGATAATGACATCAAGACATCCTTAATGACATACATCCATATTGTTCTCCGTGGATAAAGTTGATCTATTGCAGTTTCATGGAGTTCATTGAGGTTGAGATTGTATATGCCCTCTTCAGCACCTATGAGTATGTGCTGATCTCTTGTGTCTGGATGGATCCAGCTTGCAGTGCAATGAATACGGAGAGGACAACCATTGAACACCTGAAGAATGATGTAATATCAGCCACAGGGTTACATATTATCAAATGTGAAGACAGACATGTGTGTTAAAATAGAAGGGACAGGAAGTAAATGTGGCCTATTTCAATGGACTATACCAGCATTCATCCATCAAGACCCATCTGGGATAAAGACTGTTAATACCTTAAATCAAGAAAAATCTTATATTGGAGTTGTATCAAAATCAAACAGAAAACTACTCCTGTGGTTACCAACACATTATATTCAGTCTGAATTTAAACTGCATAATGTGTTCATTCCATTTTATATTTTTATTTTCACATTTATTTTATTGCATGTTTATAAGTAAACGGCTCCTACCATGATCTTTTTGACTGATCATTTGCACACACTAACTCGTAGGAATAAATGGTATACTGCTGCGGCCATTTACAACTGATTCTGCCATCACTTTACTTCACTGCGCATAATCATGGCACTGCTTACACAATTCACACTACAGAGTTGTACACATAAACCCTAAACTAAGGCTTCAAAATAGAGCACAGACCAAATTTTCAAGGCTTAAATGTGGAAAAACCTAAAATGTAAAAAAATTGTGAATATTTACATGGGGTTTTGGTAGGGACCACAAAGAACCTAAAAACAGGGGAAATCTTACATTGTGTAACCTTAAATCACAATTCTGCTGTACTACTATTTCAACCTGCCAAAAACTGTCAGGCTTTAACATGGATTGTTTCTGAGCTAACTGTGTGAGTTGCATTTACTGTTAAGGGTTTAACAAAACTCTGGTTCAGCTGAACATTGATACAGTTACCGGTATTCATTTTCTCTCACTTGTGGTAGCCAGTATGCTGTTGATACTTACATCAAGAACTGCATTACCACTAAACACCATATTTCAAGTTTGTACAGGCAGCCTACTTGGCACTGGCCAACTCTGCAAGAATTCTAACTGGGAATGTCTCTTGGATTCAGAGCACGCAATCCCTCGTGTGTCCTAGTTTTTGTTGACATGCAGAAGACAGTCAATTTTTACAGTTTCAGTAATTTCCTGATGAGACTCAGTACATAATTAAAAGTCCAACTTAAATACCCTTAATTCTGCAGATAATTCTCATACAAAGTAAGAAAAAAATGTTATATTAGGACCTCTTATCCATAAATAAACAAACACAGAAATAAATGTTTGTTGTACAACAAGGGGAGAGGTGAGAGATAAAAATAGAATTTATACATCATGATACAAATTTTATGTTTATAGGGTAAGTCTCTTGAAATAAAAACCAAAATGGATGAATACAAAATAAATTCAGTAATGTTAAGTTGTCTGACAGTTAATCTTAACTGTCTGTTTTGAATCTAAAATATGAAGCTGTTTTTTCAGAATTTATTTTTTAAGAGTTTTGCTCATAATATGTCCTTTAAAAAACTAAGAGAACTCTGTTTAAAACAACTACTTCTTTATGTGTGACAAACAAAAAGGGGGAAAAGAGGCACTGAGTCACAACTATACCGCTGCACTGTTTTATTATAACATATTGTGCAACACACTTTGGCCTTAACCGACAGCCATCATCTGGCACTATACAAAATACTTGCAGTTGGAGCACTATGTATTCAACACAATAAAAATTTAAGTGACTGGGACCTCAATCTTGCAACATGTTGTATATCGTAAAAGCCAAAAATGAAATAATAAAATAAAAATTAATGTACAAATTTTCTTAGAAAGATTATATGGTATGTCATTTAAGTGAAAGGATGATACTTTTGTTTTATACAGGCCTCTGTAGGATGGAAGTATACAAGGAAACAACCAGAACGTACCCCTCATAAATGCTGGAGTACAACTGTCACTTCCTCACGTTACAGAAGTACTTGTGTGAAATGAGGAAGTGTAACATTTATGAGGGATACAATCCTAATTACGCTGAATAGCTAAGTCACCTGTCAACAAACCACAGGTCTGCAATTCACCATAGTGGACAAAGCACCATATTCTATCCACACTCAAGTCAGAAACATCAATTAAAAAATGTAATTACATTCAAATACCTTGGAACAAGATGTAAGTACATAAATATGATTAGGAAACTACTGTAGCTACAGGCACATATCACACACAACAAGTGTAACAATTTCCATGTGCTTATTTAAGCACCACATTAAAAAAGATAAAGTTGGCTCCACACACCATGAAGAAATATGGGGAGTGAGGGTATATAGTTCCACTCTATTACCCTTGGCAATAGATGGACATCAATGGTCACCCTCATGATCAAGCCACTTTATCCCCTGAAGAAAGAGCCCTGGTACCCTCTGTACAGGGGGCTGGCTAGGCCATAGAGCTGGCCTGGACATTTTGGAGAAGACAGAAATCTTCTTCCCCTACTGGGATTGGAACACTAGATCATCCAGCCTGTAGCCTAGTGATTACAGACTATGCTATCATGGATCCCATTTAAGTACCATGACATTAAGGTATAAGAGGGCAGTAGACACACAGATCCACACATGTTAACCTCAGCAACAGATGAAGGTGCACATCATACACACAAACATAAAGTCCTTGTTTTATGACCCTACTGCATTCCTGCAAAAGCAGGAGTAAATCAAAGAGGCATAAATAAATAACGATATTCCCATAAGAAAAAAAGGCTTAAATACGTGCAAAATAAACCAGTCACAGGGCATTAAACCAAAAATGACACAGCGCAAATCAGAAGTGGTGTAAACTGGAATGGGGTGTTAAAGGCATAAAACAAACAGGTGTAAAACAAGGTTTGATGTACTACATCTTCACTTCTGACATAATTTTATTCATCATGGTCATTAATGAATTAATAACAATTAGGTCACTCATTTAAACTTATTCCACAACCTATTTGTAGCCTCACAGTGTGGCCTTACGGTGCAGTCAAAACTGCTGACTGTGAACTGATATGAAATGTGTTCAGTAACTACTATCACAGCCACCAATACGAAACCTATCAACTCTACTCAAGCTGAGACGCACCAACTAATACAAAAAATTGGAATCCTAAGACAAGATACAATATATTCCTTAAAGAGTGAAAAATTTGGACCTCTGTGAGCTAGCAAGTCAGCATTCTAACCACATGTTTAAAATGCCTGTATGAGCTTTTCAGAAATATTCTTCATTCTGTAGTAATGACAGCATTTACCTTGGAAAAACATGCCCCCATATGGACCTTTGGAGTAGGAGGAAGTCCATTACTGACAGGTCGTGGAGGAGTATGCCGTTTCCTCTCCCTTCGTCTAGGTGGAACTGGTGGGGTGTCAGAGAGAAGGTCAGGCTCTGGACCTGAACCTAACCCATCACCTGAAATTTATTCACACTTATAAAAGTCTGCTTAAGTTCGGCCATACATTGCATTAACACGCTTGTAAACACATGCATGCACACACATGCACAGACCTTTGGAAATGCCAAAATAAAAATTTACATATTGACCAGTTTAAACAGGTAATGGAGGGAATATCTAACTCAGTATTTTGGCTTGGAATATTACATGAATTTCCTTAACTGTAAGTTGTCAGGAGGACTGCCTTTCATGCAGGTAAATACAGTACTTCAATGGAGCAGACCATGCACAACTTGTCCTGCAACAGAGGGAGGGGCAGCTCTGCCCATGGCTCGAAACAAAGATTCTAGATAAATGGGCAGTAACGCTTTGATCAAACAGATTTAAAGTATTTCTATTTCTGCCAATTTAATTTACATGGTATTATTCATATATCACACTCCTTGGACATGCCACAGTCAACTGAGCAATTCAGATGTAAATTCACTGCACTTACCATTAGAGCAAGTGTCCTTGCTGGTTGCACCACTATCACTAAGTGATCGCTGACGCTGGCCGTTCAATGTCAATGTTGCCACTAGTCCAAACATTTCATCCATTGAACTATGCCTTCTTGGGGAACCTCCCGCCCCTGAGTAATGGAGGGTAATCAACATATTTAAATAGTTATTTAAGCTACACTGGCTTTGAGAAGGCAGGGTATTCAGAAGAGACTTTACAGCTTTTAAATGTACAGAAATGCACCTCTTGTGATAAACCCCATTCAAAAATGAACACAGTGCCTGGATGTTTAAATACAAACACTTACAAAATTAAACCTCAAAGAAGAATTCCGACAGAAATACTATAAGGTGCAGTAAATCAAACATTAACAAATTCTTCTGCTTCACACCTGTATATTTCTTTCATCCCCATTTAGTTTCAAAGCAGGTGAAAGAATTTGTTCATTTTATGGACAACTTAATACCTAAACATTTACCTACGTCTGGGTTGAGAGTGGTTGCTCAGCTAGTTAAGAACTTCCCTACCTATTATGGAATCTGGAGGTTCGCTGCAAGTGACCATCACTGGTCCCTCTCCTAACCTACGAATATCTTGTCACTGCCCTCCAAAACTATTTACCTAAGATACAGTTTAATACTAAAGATAAAAACTGGTCAGGTCACACAAATGTGTCCTTATGAAACAATACTTTTTACTAGAAGAAAAAATGTGTATGTTCCATTAACTTAATATCAGTAACCTTAAATGAACATATCATTAGTGTTTAAGTGTCTTGGCCAGTAAAGTTCTTTCAGTGCCATTAAATTTTAAGACAAGGAATAGAATTTGGTACGAATGAGAGTCCAAACAAGAGGCCATGACTAGGAAAAAAGGCTGAACAACCAAACAAAGATAAATGAAAGTCCATCTTAAAGCAACAGGTCATGTATTTATGTGCATGTGACTGACCATCTGCACATTTAATCTTTCAAACCACATAATGCCTTCTGATTAATTTCATATGAAGATATTTACATTACTAGTTGTCACATGAGTTTCATTTTGGTCAAGTATAATCTTTATCATACATCATACTAGAATACAAAATTGTTGACTGGGCACCAGGCAGGCCAGGCAACAATTTTGTACCCTTCTGTCTAATATTTGTGGGTCCCCCATGTGGAACTTTTTCATGTTACCCTTCTGGTGCTTAGAATCTCTAGGTGGCTCCTAGATTTTGGAAAATTTGTGTACTGTTGCATCATACAACTACATACAAAGGCAAAAATCTACTTTAACAAATTTCTGAAAATGAGTACACATGTAGATTATTTATGCATTTTGAAAAATTTATTAAACTGTATGTTGCCTTCATATTAGACAGAGATCAGAGTGAACTAGTAGGAAGTTCACATTAAATATCTAAAATTAAGACACGTAACTTTTATTTAAATATTCTCGGTACAATTATACTTAATGAAATATCATTAAAAATTATTCATGCATGTGACCTCTACTCACTACTGTCAGTGGGTTAACTAACAGTGGGAGAAGTCATTTAGCCTTTAATGTAGCTTAAGTATACAGCTGAACAGTTTTACCTGTTTAAAAATCTTGTACCCTTGTACCTTTAACACAAGACAAATTTAATCTAAATGCATGTCATTCGATTACACACACAACCAAACCCTTAGACAAAGAAAGTATTAGACCATAACACTAACTGGATCATGCAATGTTGATTAGAGTAAGAAGTGATTTTAACTAATTCTGTCAGACAAAATGCTTTGTATGCCTACACACTTTAACTAACTGTTCTGTACCCATTTAAATCTCACATGGCTGTTCAACATAGTTGGGGATTACTTTACTTCCTCCTCCCTCCTACTTAACCCAGCAACAGTTCAGTGTTTATTGCTCTAGACTACATACTTATTTTCCACTGGAATAAGCAATGATTTTCTCTACGCGTAAGTCAATAACTTATGCCGAATAAAGTGCTGTAATTCTACGCAATGCAAACACAGAGGCGGTAATAATTTTTTATTGAACAAATATATGGATTTCCTTCACTTGGCCAAAACATTATACACATCTGCCACAGCAACATTACTCACAGTAACTACGATGTTAATAAATTATGCCTATTCATGTAACATTAGTGTAAACTACTCAAGCCTAAAAACTGAAAATGTTTTTTATCCTCTCCAACACATCAAATAAAGATTATTTGGGCTTCTTCACAACTAACAAACCAAAGTCCACAAATAAGAAGACATTAAATTTATCTTTTCTACATGTGAGAATCATCATGGCTTAATTCCCTCTGGAGCTGTAGAAGATAGGGGAAAAATTGGCCTTTAGCTCAGTGCAGCGAACAAAACTGTACAGTCCTGTAAGAAGTTCCACGTCTACCTTGCTTTGAAACAAGGTTACATATGTTACAGCAACCAGTTTTCCTCAATTCTATTTATATTATCTATTCTCATGGAGGCTGAGAGGAAAATATTCTCTTGTCAATAAATTCCTCTGAATATCTTCTGTAAATGTGTGCTGCTGAAGGAGATAATATTCCTGTGACAATTACCAGATACAACACAGTTACAGGGTTCAGATGAAAGCATCTGACAAACACATTAACTTCCAAATACAACATGACCCTGAAAACTGGAAACTGTTAGGAAGATTTCAAATTGTTGTTACTGATATTTAGCATTGTTCTGACATGCAGTATGCTCAACATACATGTGTGCAAATTAATTTATAATGGAGGTGCATTGCTGCTGCTTAAAATGTGCACTTTTCCGTCATGGAAGCTAGCGGCATCATTGACATTTGCAAGACCTTGCACTGTTAGTCATTATGCTACCATTTAGCAAATAGAATTAAGCTGTCATGCTTGACTGCCATAAGCACTGCCCTTATAAAACTCAGAACTCCAGGGAGATTTAAATGAAATTGTACCCTTCATTATAAATATGTGCAGGAGAAACATATCTAGCAAAAACCATACAGATGGAGCATTAATTATAATACAGACTCTTCAAGTATCATTTACACTCTGCGGACATGTAATTAAATGATCCTTCGAAAAACCAGACAGAGGGTGTTTCAAAACAGTGATGAGGAGAATATGTGGAGCTGACAGAAACTAACATGTGGCCAGAGAGAACTGCATAATGACAAGCTTCTTGATTTTGTGATTTGCATTCCTCACCAAATATATGAGTATTTAGAAGAAGCAAATGAAGGTGAGATGGGCAGAGCAAGTGGCATGCAAGAAAGAGAACACAAATGCACACAACATTCTGGTAACAAAACATGAAGCAAAGACATCACTTTGAAGACCTACACATAGACAGGGCTATCAAGAACGGGTTCACGGCCTGGTAAAAAAATCCCCCCACCTGGCAAAGGCAGAGCAGCTAAAAATAAAAAAATGTAACATATTTGGGCCCCAGGCCTCCTTTTGGCCCACCAGGCCCCAGTAACTTGTACCAGCTTCACCCTCTGCCTTGTTGGAGCTGGGTGCAGATAAGAGAATATTATTAAAACAGACTTTAAAGTAACAGGATCAGAGGGCGTGGGTTGGATTTGTCTGGCTTAGGGATCTTGTTAACATGGTTATGAACCTTTAGGTTCCATAAACACAGGAAATTTCTTGCCTAGTTAAGTAACTATTACATTCTCAAGAGGGACTGTGCCCCAAGAAACTAGTTATACAAAACAGAACACACTGTTACATTTAAGATGTTAAACAACAAGTACAATAAATTTTTTTTTATCTAAAATCTACACATAACAAACCACATTTTGCATCATCTGCTATTGACAATGCATGGAATTCATACAGCTTACTAATCTCATAGTACAGTCTACATGTATTTTTTTCTTTATTTTATGAGGCATTCAGTATCAAGACTATGTAGCATCAAATGGTACAATGACGGATGAAAGATAAATTGGAAAGAATATGGAAGAAAACAGTCATGGCTAAATGAGGTACTATCCCAGATGCCTGAAGGAACTGAGAAAACTTGCTAGAAATGCTGCCAGGATTGTTGGCATGACAGCTGGTATGTGAACCGAACAAATCCCAAATACAAGTCTACAGCATTACCACCACACCTGCTTGCTCTCACTGCTGACATACGGCATCACAATATGTTGTAAGTACCAAACAATCCTTCGAAACTTAATGGAACCGACCAGGCTGAGCGAAACATCTCTGATATGTATTTGAACTTTTGCAAACTGCTTTCGTCTTCAGGTGAAGACGAAAGCACTTTGTTTTTGAAGAGCTGTGTTGTATGTTTTATATGCAGTGATGATGGTAAAATTCAAATTGGCTGACATACTGATGCACATGGAGTACTGCTGTGGAAGTGTAATAAATAAAGAAAGTATAATCAAAAATGTTAGCTGTGACAAGTGTTTAGAATTGGAACATCAACTAAAGGAGGCACTACAAGAACTTGGTTTAGCCCACTTAATTATTGAATTACTCAAAAAAGAGAATACCATGTACACAACCCTGGAACATGAACCAACCTCATCTTCACATGTCAGCACAAAACAGGAGGTGCATGACAAGTGGGAACCAGTAACTCAAAGACAACTGAATGGCCAAAAAAGGAAGAAACTGATAGGCAAAGGAAAAAAGATACAATACTTCCATCATTTGTATCATCGAATTATTACACATCTCTATCTGATTACATCATCATTAGCAAAAGTGACAATGGAATGAGCTTGCCAATAGACTATGGAACATTACGCACTGCTTATAATTCAGAAAGCATATTCAAGAAACCTAGGAAGTATAACATGACATCGAAGAAGCTAGCAGAAGATCCCTCCAAACAACCAAATGACTGACATATGCTTAACATTTTTCAAAGTCCTCAAGGAGTCAAGGCAATGCTGAAAATGAATTGATCCATCCTATTCCAACCATAATCAATGGAATAATATCCATAAATGGGAAAAAAAAGGACCTCAGTATCAAGAAAAGCTAATATGGACATCAGCAAGAATAATTTAGTGAAGGTGGGTAGTAGGTGGCCCTCAAAACCAATTGAACATAAGGTTGTAATTACAGGTGATAGTTAAGGGAGTGCTATGCGACTGAAAAACTACTTAAATTCAAAGCTTGACGTATTCAGTTTGATAAATCCAGGAGCAGGTGTTGGAAATATAATGGATTCATTGATAACAGACTTAATAAACTTAACAAAAAATTATGTGACTGTGTTTAACAGTGGCTCAAATGATATGAATAAGGTAAAAATGAATGTGGTACTATCAGAGATCACTTAGTTTATCCAGGTTTAATACCAACATGACAATATACATAGAAATGAGTTACCTTGTAATTATACTATAAATACTGAAATTTGTGTATTCAATAGGGAATTACAGATAATTATTAAGCACTTTGAACACATATAAAGTTTGGAATGTAATTCTCAAAAGGCACTCTACACGTGCCATGGCTTGCATCTAAATGCAGTACAGTAAGAAACAATATCTAAACAAATAACCTCCCTAATCTATAAATCAGTAGGGAATAAAAAGGAACCTGCCACAGTACGAAACGGAAAACCGTACAAACTGAATGTACTGTAACTACAGCACCCAATACACTACGTAAACAGTTATGAAGTGATGGGTCAGATGATCCTCAGGTTCATAATGGAACATATGATACTGTTAGTGATCATGTAAGTATTGTAAAAGAGAAGTCAAATGATCATAGAATCTCAGATACCAGTTACAAGGAAACATGATTTTTTATGGTTAACCCCACCATAGGTCTTCAGAGTAGTGTAAACATTATCCACATTAATAACATTAACACCAACTTTCTAGCTTTATTAAGAAAAGAATCACATTTAATCACAAGTATAACCCTTGGATAACAACAAGAACAAGGATCTTCTGTAATAATAAAAGGGGACTTTACATGAAATACAGAGTGAGTAACGACAACCTTAAACTGTATTATCAACAATATTGTAAGATACTATCTAAAGTTATCAGAGTTGCAAGAAAACTACACTATGATAAAATGATTTTGAACTCTGAAAATAAAATGGAAACTACATGGAAGATTATTAAAAGAGAGACAGGTAAAAGAAATCACAAATTGGGAGTTCATTCACTGAAAATTAATAATAATATAATGCATAACCACATTATGATTGTTATCACTTTTAACAGATTCTTCATATCAGTAGCACATGCAATCATTAGCAGTGTTAAGAGTGGTAATAATATTCATGGAAACAACACAAATCCTATAAAATATTTATTTAATAGCTCTAAGCATCCATTCCCAAATATCCAATGGTTTTATACCTCAACTGGTGAAGTAGGACCATAATGAAATCCCTAAAAACTAAAAACTCTTGTGGCAACCATGTACTCCTTTTTAAAATCCTAAAAATTAGTGCTCCTTTTATAATTTCCCCTTCGACATGAATTTGTAACAAGTCTCTCTCCTTGGGAGTTTTCCCCGATAGACTAAAATTTTCTATAATCAAAACAATATTGAAAAATGGAGATAAGCTTATCATCTCCACCTACAGACCCATATCATGGCTAACTTCTTCCTCCAGGGTCTCTGAAAAGCTTATTTACAGTAGGCTATTCACACATACATGCATGAAAGTACCTGTAGATGAACGATATGGCTTTAAACCCAATATTTCAACTGAAATAGCACCATACAAATTAATAAATGAAATTCGAGTTGCAATGAATAACAAAATGTAAGTGAAGGGTATATTTTGTCACCTGGAGAAAGTTTTGAATGTATAAATCATAGAATACTACTAGATAAATTAGAATTTTATGGGACTCTTGGGACATTTCATTTGTTGATAAAATCATATCTCAAAGATATTTCAAAGAGTACTTATTGATAACACAATTGCTAACAATAAAGTCTCATTCTCCAGCTGGAAAGAGGTTAAAAGTGGGGTTCCGCAAGGATCCATTCTTGGTCCTTCGCTTTTTCTTCTTGCTATCAATGATTTGCCTAAGGGAGCAACTAAGGATGCTAATATCATCTTGCGTGTGGAAGATATAAGTATAATAGTAACCAACACTAATGATAAACATCTTAAAATAGTAATGAATGAAATATTTATGTACAAAAACAAATGGTTTAAAACTAATCTATTATCTTTAAAACTTAGTAAAACTCATTCATTAGAATTTAACACAAGATATTTTAATGATAACATTAATGTTTGTTATAATAACCATCGCATCTCTAACACCACTCACACAAAGTTCTGGGGGTTAATTATAGATGATACCTTGTCCTGGAAATACCATATTGATCAAATAAAGACAAAGTTGAATTCAGCTTGTTTTGCAATAAAATCAGTTAAATCTGTATTGTCCCAAGAGCTTTAAGAATGATATATTTTTCTTACATATATTCCATTATAACTTATGGTATAATTTTTTGAGGCAATTCAACATCCAGCATTAAAATAATCAGAATTAAAAAAAAAATTATTACAATCATACCATATTTAAGGAGGAAGGATTCACAGTAAAAAAAAAAGTCAGTTGCCACAAGGTCAGGTGAATAAGGTTGGTGGTGGATGATCTCCAATCTCTACCATGCCATGATTTGCCAGGCAGACTTCACTAACACAGCAAAATGATCAGGGGCACTGTTATGTAGTAGGAATAAACTGTCCTTTTCTCAAAGCTACAAGCCTCACTTTCAAAATCCACCTAAATAACCCTTCCAACACCTGCACGCAGATTTCACTGTTCACTGTCTTTCTTTCAGGCACAAATTATTTTTGGATCACCCTCTGCTTATATAAAAAAGTAAATGACAATTTTGGTCCTAGACTTTTGCAAACAAAACTTTCTGCACCTCAGTGATGATTACACAAGACTCTTTTCCACCAAGGATGCAACTGGGAAAGTGTGGACTGGTCTGACAGATCAATACGAAGTCTTCACATGTTGGGACTCTGTGCTCCTTTTGCTAAACTGTAAGGCTATACGGAACTTGAAACACAGCTTCCCCTTCCCCAAACCTGCATGAAAAATCTCATGAATCATTTCCCAGTTAATGGACTGTTAATCCTACATCAATTTTAGTGTCATATGACATTCTCTGGCCATCAGTTCACAAACTTTTGTAAATGTTTCTGAATGTTAAGCAGTTGCAAGCTGCCCACTCCTTGGGTCATCTTCAAGGTCTCAAGTCCCTCTCAGAATACTTCAAACCATTCAGGGGCAGGCATATGTGATAAAACTTCATTTCCAAAACCACTTTCAAACATATCATGTGATTCTGTAGCCATTTTCCTGAATAAAAAACAAAACTCAGTGTTCAACTCCTGCTCACTGACAGGAAAGAATAAGTGACTTTTATGTGGGTCTAGTACAGATAAAATGATTAAGCTACAACCTTCTTCTCACTAATTCCAGGCAGTCTGAACACAAACTAAGAAAAATCACCAACAATTGGATTATGCATTAAACCATACTTGCAGAACAGTGTCAGTGCCAGGACTTTACCTGTCATGCAGCAGAAAGAAAGAGCTTACTTCATTCCCCCCCTCAAGTTCCATGCATAATACGCATGCTGTGCTGGATGATTACCTGAAATATGACTGAAGCAGTTGATACCCCTGTGAATGTCACACTGGTGGTCATGACTAGCTGAATTTGTGGAGTCCCCAACCGGTAGTGTTGCTCTGAAACAACAACATATTCTGCATTCTTCCCAGAATTTAACTATTCCAAAAATTCTTATGTTACTACAGTAATAAACAAAAATTTGACAAAATATACACAATGTGATTTGTACATTCAGACAAGTATTAAGAATGTGTACAACAGTGGAGTAACATTCAGCATACACAGGTGTATTGATAATATACACACCTGTAAAGTATAAAAAAGTATAATTCATATACTTAATTACATATACGTATATAGATCAAAAGCCCATAGTCATGCAGACAGTGACAAATGCACCATCTTGCTGCTTTATCAGCCGAAAAACAGATATAGACACACAAAGTAACGACACTTTCCACTACCACAAGTCTCATCCAACCACTGAAGAAATAATCTGAACTACCTCCAATATTTCTCAGCTAAACAAATTACGCAGCATCCAAAGTTTCAATGATCTGCTTTTTGTAGTACTGTAATCTATTATAGGTATGAAATGAGTTCTCCATTCTCCTGGGATGGGGCACTGTATCATTGCGTGATTATACACCTACATTTCAACCCCTGCAAATGAGACCACCATGCAGTCTTAAAATGTTGGGTACAAATCACCCTGTGATGTGATGCCACATTCCACTAAACTGCAACAATGCAAAAATCTGAAAACTTGCAAGACAAAATGATCCGTCCATCTCTACACCAGCAGGTACATGACTGTAACAACAGAAAATCCAGACATGACATAAACACACATTTTACCATGAAAGATGTGAGAAATGTATTTACAAAATTTTCCTGAAGAAAGAACAAGTTAAAATTTCATGCATTATTCATCATAAACACCATTCCTAATGTTCACCCAAGTCAACTGCATTCACAACTTGTACTACATTACCTGTAAACCTAAAACTACACATTTCAGCAAATGGCACAAGTAAGAGGACACAAACAGCAGAAAACTTCATACCAGCAGTAGTATATTTTCTAATGTCCACATTATCTTTATGTATGCCACTACAAAACAGAGAATTTTACACAAGTAGTGGAACAAGCAAAAGTTATCTTCAACTGTGTAATCTGGAGAATATATGCTCAGTAGTTCAATTCTTTACAGCATCATATTCAAACACATTTATTGTATGCTACATAAACTGGTAAACAGTTCAAAGCAATGTAGTGCCTTCGCCTTCCAGGTTAAGCAGTCCATGAAGACTATTTACCTATACAACATAAGCAGCTATTTAACAACAGACATAGCAAAACTTCCCAGAACACCTAAATCTTCAACATCACTTCTGCACAAACATCAAATCATGCACCTTATTTTCAACTATAAATAAATGATAAAAAGGTTAATGTCCACATGATATGCCTGTAATACCACAGATATTCCAAGAAAATGTAGTAAACAGAATGCTACAATGCATGAAATATTCAGGTCTAAAATTTTTTTACTACTAATGTGCATTCTGTAACAGACTCTACACACTATGCCAAACTCTTATGAACACATGGTACAATTTGTACAATTGTTATTCTAGTCACCAGACTATAGAAATGTGTCTGTTATTAAAGGGGTGTGTGTTGTCATCTGTGAAACACAATAACTGGCATATCAATATCATAAATTATTCACCATGTTAATCAGAGTTAGTTAACTTTATGCATTATTAATTACAATTACTAAGAAGCAGAATCCTTCACACATCTGAAAGTTTACTGTGGTCACCCAAAAACAAAAACCATTATAAATGAGTCCACAAAGTTAAAAAGGCATGCAGAAAAATCATACATCAACAAATGAACAAGAAAATATTTATTATGATGCTGAATTACTTTCAGGTTGCAACTTACACACAGAGTTTAAATTTACAGTAATATAAAGAAGCTAAGAACTAAAGTAAGAAAAGAAAAGGTAATCACACAAAAAATGGAAATTCTTGATCATCTAAGGTCATACAATTTTATACTTGAATGTCAGTTTGTTAGAATTTGAAAATATTATATAGTCATGCAGAATAAAACAAAAAAACTCAGGATGTGCCTAAAATGTTATACCCATTCCCCACTGCTTCTGTGAGTTTCCCCACTGTTCAGCAATCCTGTATTCAATTCAAATTTAATACTTAAAAAACAATGTAATTAACTGTAATATTCCTTAGTCATTCTGAGCATCAGCTGTATTTACCCTGTTTATCTCCATGGTCCAACATATTTCTTTGAATAACAATCACATTCAGGTAAAGATACAGTTGTACTTAAATATGTCATAAATGTCATATGTGGGTGTGGAAGTACACCTCTGCTCTTATCAACCCCAGCATTAGGAGCCCCCAGTAGGCACTCTGGTGGGCCACCGAGCTGGTCAGGATGCTGTGGAGAAAAGAGAAATCTCTTGCTCCTGTCATGAATCAAATGATTCC
>JGI20166J26741_10470004_pt1 | contig 15951 bp, 15 predicted proteins | sample TergutCu122P5_FD_26741 | JGI IMG/M metagenome (IMG submission 26741)
TTTTTTTTTTTGGGGGGGGGGGGGTGGAATTTATGGAACACAAAATGTGTGTTTTGATTTTCTCTACAACTTTTGTCTGTAACTTTTCTCATTTTAAAAAGAACTGAGTGAGATATGATCAAAAATGTATATTGGACTTCATGTAAAGTATCCTTTATTCTTGTCAGATTTAAATGAAACATGAATTTTCTTGACAGATTTTCGAAAAATACTCAAAGTATTACATTTCATGAAAATCCATCCATTGGAAGCTGAGCTGTTACGTGCAGATGGACAGACAAACATGATGAAGCTAATAGTCACTTCTAGCAATTTCACAAATGCACCTAACAAAAGCATGGAGCCTGTACAGTTGTGTCATTTGTTTGATGGTAATTGAGTGATCACTGTAACCAAATAAATCAAATATATAATGAAAAATAATTAATATGTTAAAAACTGTTTATGTATCATTTCTTGTATTAAAAAGTACCAACTTTATAATGGCACAAATCTCTGAAATGATGTTTGTGCATTTTTAGCTAGTAAAGGCCATACTAATGGAACTTTTGTACAAACACGGATAGTACTAAGCTGTTATTGATACTGCTTCAGAACCAAAAGTTTGGGAAGGATATTTGGACTCAAGAGATGAAATAAAAAAAAGTGGAGCAAGTGACATGAATATGAACTAATCCATATATACTGTCACAAGTTATTTTCCTTAAGAAGAATGAGGCACATTGGACCTGTAACACACAATACATACTTCAGAAATACAAAGTGTTGGTCAGGAAACCTAAATTTAATTTTCAAGCAAGATTTTGTAATTGACAAGCCTTGAATAATATTATGTACTATACTTAATTAGCATATGGCAATAGGTGAAATTACTTCACATGTGGTACACGTTTATGATAAGTTTAGTATTATGCCCTCCATTTTGCATTTTGTGTATCCTTGTTGATAAATTTTGTTAACAGGTATGTAGTAGATCCAGATATATTTACTTATTAACACTTCATGGTGTGACAATATTACTACATTCGTGTAGTAATTTGGACACTTGATATACAAATAACATTTTATTTCTGTGGAAGGATTTTGCTATGACTCTTGTATCAGTCACTGTATTGAGTATGTGATAGAGAATTAATGTCATGTTCGTAAGCTGCACTGAATGTTTCTTTCTGGAAAGAAATAGCTGTGTCTTAAATCTTAAATGTACCATTTTTTATTTAGTTTTTTATGAGACAGAATTAAATTATAGTTTGTATGTGTGTGTGCATGCATGTGCAGGATGCAAATTTAAATTATAATACAGATGTTCAGGGGCATTATTTTGTCTGACAACTTGCAGCACTTGCTGCTATTCCAATTTGCTGTGAGTCAGTTCGCACATTTTATTTTGTGTTTAGTATTCATTAGTTTTAGGAACTATCCATGTTTAAAAACGTGTTCCAAGTATGTTCCTTTGGCTTGCAGCGACATATCACATGTAACAAACATGTTGTGTGTTGCATGTCAGTTTTGTGAGTTCAACAAGCCAGCACTAAGTGACCAGTAGCAGTTGTCAGATAAAATATTATTCTTATAGTATGTTAAATGAGTATTTAGTGGATTTATAGGCCTTGTGCATGGAAGTAGTGTTTAATAAATGAAGGTACAGCAGGCACAGCTGATTTTGGCTTGTGAACCTGTGAATGGAAAGCTAAGAGCAAGCTGGAACTGAAATTGTTAATGTATAGTGACTTCAAACACAGTTAGTTACAGTTGTGATGCTTGATATGTAGCACAGAGAAGGTTACTGTAAAGGAAAATGGTTAATTTCTGTATCTGTTACACTGCAGTAGTCTTACCTCTACTTTATGTCAGTCATTTTATGTAAATTGTTCTAGTCACAGGTTTACGTGTTCATACAGGAATGCTCGAAGGCTGGTCGTGCTACTTTAACTGTTCGTGGTCCAGGATATTTGAAGCACTTTATTTCAGACAGCAGTGTAATGTGGTGGACACAATAATCAGATATTGGACATACAAATTCACTAACATTGTCGCTACAATTGCCACTGTTGCTGCTACTGCTGCTGTCAGTGCCTTTTGTTTAAATTATTACTTGTTCAGTAGTTTCTTCCATTCTTCACAGTAAACCCTCTAACATGGTGACAAACCCCTCCACTTTAGTTTTGAAAATTCTAACAACATAGTTGCTCTAAATCTCTTTGTACATAATTTTTTTCTTAGGCAAAGAAGGTAGGTATACTATGCTGTGCTGCATGTGTGTGTCTGTCTGTTCTCCTACATAAACTTTGAAGAAGCTGGCTGATTTGCACTACATTTGGTACAGACACATGTTGTCACAGACCATCCCAACCTCATTTTCATTTTGCCATGCTCAGGAATAATAATGCAATGTCTATGTGAACTGGTGCATGATAGATTCTAGTCCCAGTTAGTACTGGGTTATGAAGTGATGCAAAGTAACATATCTTTGGAAAATAGACAACTCTTATTCGGGTACCGTTTATGTGGAATGTAAAATCACTGTGTGGTGGCCATGTAAAGGTTTTGTTCAGATCTGTTTGATAGTGAACCACTGGAGCTAGTTTATGTACATTTTTTCAGATTGTCTAAGAAGTACAATTTACAACATTGTGATGGTGTAAAACTTTGAAGTTACATCCAATAGTTGTACCACATGAAATAAGTTCTTCATCGCAATAGAGTAATGTAACAGTACTGGTGGTGGTGGTGGTGGTGGTGGTGGTGTAGGCTGGGATGGGAAGGTGGAACTCACATCATGAAATACCCATATACTGTTGTTTGCAGTATTTTCATCAGATAACAGATTTCAGTTTCAAACATGGAATCAGAAAAGGGAATGTTCTGTTTCATTAGCTGTGTGTTTATTTACACTTTTACTGTAGAATTTTGCTGAAGTTCCTCATTTTATATACATATATGTGTGTGTGTGTGTGATGGGCCTGGGGTGTCGTAGTGGTTAAGGCACTGCGCTACTAGTCGGACGGTCCCGGGATCGATTCCCAGTGGTGTCACTGGGGATTTTTTCTGTGGTTCCCCCAACAGAACCATGTTCCCTGAGGTTGACTCAGCCTCTGAAAGTGAGTACCAGGGATTTCTCCTGGGATAAAGGCGGCTGGTGCATTTGGCTGACGACCTACCACCCTTGTAGTGCCAAAACATCAAGAAAATCCGGAGCCTTTACCTACCCGGAACCCCTTGGGCCACCTCGGCCTGTTGCGGGAGACCTTTACTGTGTGTGTGTGTGTGTGTGTGTGTGTTTTGGTTCATCAGTATTGATGGTACTGGCCTTGCCAAGTGGAAGCCGAAAGGCCACAAAATCTCAGTAGCTAAAATTAGCTGTGCTTACTACACATTATTTTAAAGTATAGGAATGAACAGAAGTGTATTTCTCAATATGTGTGTGAACAGACAGATGCTGAACCTGTTATGTTACTGAAATGGACTAGTACATGAAGTGAACTTACGGTGTTTTAGTACATATATTATAACCTCTACCCAAGAAAACTAACAGGACTCACTGTGCTATACTTTGCTGCAGTGAATATGTCGGCAATGTTCAGATCATCCAGAGTGTCTCTCTGTTAACATATCTATAGACAGCAGTTTTTAATACAATACATACAAGAGTCAATTTTTTGTTCTATCATAAATTTTCTAAATACAGTCTCTACTATTCTGCGCCCAGTATTGCCCTTATGTACATACATATTTACATATACTGATAATTATTTTTTGTTGTATTTTTCCAAATATTTACCACATCATCATGATGTACTTTGTAGGTTTAGGTCATGAAGGTGTGTTCCTACAATCCCCAGATAGTCTTGGAGTCTTTATTATTGTTTTAGCCATCCCAGGTCTTGTCCCTTCAGTTGTTAATGGAATGCCTGTTGTGGAATACCATATTTTGCCATTCATTCCACATGATTCTGCAGTCTGTTTGTTATCCTTGTATCTGGTCCTATGCAGTGAAGTCTCAGTTTGGACCAGTGAAACTCTCATGACCATTGGAACTGTTTTCAATTACGTACTCCTATTTGATTACAAGAACATGAAATTCCAGTATAAAGTGACTTCATAAAGTGTCAAATGCATTGATGGTTGAAGGACAGCCTCATTCCATCAAGCTTGACAGCAGTCAACCTCAACAGCAAAAGACAGCTTGACTGGATTGAGAATGGTCTGCACAATAGCAGGGAAGCAGTCATGTGGGCTCATCCTGATTCATTAGAACCTGTCACAAAATATGGAAACAGTGGCATTGCTCATACAGGAGATGATCATGAAAGGGCAAAATCCCAAACTTTTAGGTTCACAAACAATGTGGCTTTACTGTATTTTTAATTTCAGTCTTTCTGTGATGTCCAAATTTCTTTGGTTGCCCAGTCTAGTAAATCCTATTTGTGGACTCAAGAAACATATGTGCTGCCTCTTGTTTCTGGATTTAATTTTGTTTTGAATCCAAACTTGACTATGGTAATTACATGCTACTGTTGATATGATGCTACACAATCAAAATTTTGTGTCAGTTTGTACGTGTGACAAAATTACTGTTGTGCTTTATCATAACACATCTTTATATCATTTTTTTTTTAATTCTGTAAACCTGCTTATCACATCAGAATATTACAGTTAGATAAATGTCGTAAATGTGATTGAGATGTATATTTTGTCATGTACCAGTTTTCTTGCATGATAAAACTGATATATAAAGTTCAATTTGAGTGTTACATAAAGTAGAGGTTATAGCAGACCAATTCAGATGTAAATTAACTTTGTCTGACAGCTTTTGTTGTAACCCCCCAGCACACACCAACTTAATCAGACTCTGTTCACTAGCTCTTCTGTTGGAGTTACAGAGACACTGTAATTCCGATTTTCAGGTGTGAGGACGCTGACAGTTCCATTGTGCACGTACTGCAGTAACTACATTTATTTAAATCTGTCATCTGTACGGACACAGTTGTACCAGTTAGTCAATTGACTTTACAATAATTTTTATTCTTATATGTTATTCTGGCAAATTTGTGGGAGATGCATGGTTTTCAGATATAATATTCTGATCTCAGAGAATACCTTAACCATGCTTTGTTCTCAATAAAGTCTTCTTGGGCAGACAGCCAATTCAGATGAATTATAAAATCCAATGTTGGAGTCTCACTCCACCACCATCAAGGTGGTGATGATGGAGATGAAGTGGGTCTTGGAAACTTTGGATTTTATAATTCATCTAACGCAGCTGTCTGGAAGAGAAGACATTATCGAGTTCTTTCACTGTGAAAACTTCAAGGCATATATGCTTTGTTCTGTAAATAGTTCCCAGAATTTGTATGAATTAGTAACTTGCTGTGTAATTTTTGGGTGTAACAGAGATTTGCTGATAGTGAGGTCTGTATTATTATGTTTTATCTGTTGATTGCTATAATCAGTATGCTGGTGGTAGGTTCGGTCCATGATAATCTTTCCATCCATTGTAGCGTTGAATAAACATTTTGTCACTGTTAAAAAAATAAGGAACAGAAACTTACTATTGTCATGTTTTTTCAGGTTCCTTAAACTTCCATAATGTGCCTATGATTAACCTTTTCAACTTTTTATTAAAAGCAAAAATAGCTTAAGGATTATTCTCTTGAAAAAGACAGTTTATTTATTTATACCATGAAAATCATGTGCAATGTGTGTAATTTTTATCACTGAAATATTGTGATTAATGATTAGTGTGACTGTAATATGAAGGATAATTTTTAGAGTATACCTTGTACACTGTACTGTACTGTAATAATTACTGGTGAATTTATTTTTAAAGAGTCTTGCTTTCTGACAGAGTAAAAATTCTTTATCCTGCATACCCCTAAGGTGAACTGTCATTCCCACTTTTCATTTATTTTATTCTTTTCAGCTTTCTTTAAGTAGATGGAATATTTCAAGTCACACTCGTGGTTCGCCTACTGTGCCATGTTATTTTACTTGAAATTAAAGTGTTTTGGACACTCATGTGCCAGCTGCAGAAACAGAATGAATAAATAATGTGATGTTACATACTACTTTAATTTCAAAGAAAAGCGGTTTTTCATTACCTCAGTTTCATGCCGTAGATACTATTGATTGTTCATGGACACTGTGCCAGTGTTGAAAAACATTTAATAAGTTTTTGACGTGTAAGATTATAATGTAGAATTGTTACCTGAAAGTGTATGTTCAGTAAGTGTCAGTGTGTTTTTGTTCATAGTTGTTTAGTCTGTTACATCTTGGCACCATTTCAAATGCAGAGACTATGTGGAAACAAATTAGATCCGTGAATGTGAACGATGAATCGGGCATAAAGGAGAGCATGAAGAATATGGATCGTAGTCATGGACTGCTTCAAGGTCCGATATGACCCATTAGGACTGCCGAGAAGAAATCAATTAAGATTCCCAGAATTACCCGTATTTGATTCTGATGCGTACCGAATGCAAATAATGCATAGTGCCGTTCACTTTCGTAGGCCAACTTCATGTGAGTGCACAGGCCATACACGATTTCACCCCTGCTTGGCCCGCTGGTTAGCTACACAAAGCGAGGAACGTGGCGCGACCACAGTGAAGCCAGACAGCGTGACAGGTTTCGTGTCATCAGATAGACGTTGTCATGGCGCGGCTGCCGTTCTTAGTGTCTTCACAGTTCGACTTTCACCCTTATTTCAGTATGCCATAAGTCATTGTAATTCTGTGTATGGTGAGACTCTCCTGTCGAATTTACGAGGCAGTAGTGCTGGTTCGCTGCATTTGTTTTTGTACAATTTACGTAACGCCGCTTTTGCTTGTGTGTTGTGTTACGAATATGCCGGCAAACGTGGTTAGAGCTCTTTTGAGGATTTTGTGACACTTATTTTTGGGAAGTTTTTCCTGTGCGTACTGATTGATTAATATTTACGGTTATGTTCTGTGATGAGATTCTTTATAAACATGGCGATTCTTTTACTGTACCGTTATGTTAAACTGATGTTTACATTTTTGTACATGACTTGTGCGTGTATCAGTATTTCGATCAAGCCATGACGTATTTGCTTATCAACATACTGCGCAGTGATTACACGAAGGTACGTATTTCAGTCATGTGCTACAGTTGCAATATAAGATGAAAATAGTTTTTGAAGTACTTTATAAGGTGAAAATATTTGATTCTCAGTAGTTTGTGCACTGGCGTGGCAAGGTTGAATGACGCCCGAAAGGAGTAATCGCAATGGCCGCCCCCTAATAAAAATCATGAATTTAAAATACCAAATCATTGAATTTCTCTGTGTTTGGCTCAATACCTTAGGATTTGTTGAATGCAGAATACCAGTTTTTTTTAAATTTAAAATATTCATGTTGCCACCCTAGGCGGTCGTACCAATAGTCCGTCTAGCTACGCCGCTGGTTACATATAGTTTTGAATGTGGCACTTCTGTCACGTTAATACTCTTAAGTCATAACTTTCGTTTTTGTAATTAACGTGGTGTGATACTACTTGAGCTTGTTTGGGTTGGCTCATAAGCCCCTGGGGGCGTAGCTATCATGTAGCACGATTATGCAAAACGTGGGCCCACAAGTTCCGGGCGAATTCAATCATATTCGCGAGAACTGAACGTCCGATGCCAACCGGTTTCTTTATTTAGAAATTTTGTTCTGCAGACAAATTCTACGGAGCTATAAAAAACGGGAATGGGCCGCAAAAAGGAAAAGTTAATAAAACTAGGAGATGAAATATTCAAAAATATGCCAACACCTGATCCTTTTATTAATATACAAATTAACAATGTCGAACTCTTTTGTTGGACAGGGTTTTCAAAAGTGATCATGTACCTCCCTGGTGTTACAGGATTCATGTAGCTATTTTACGTTTGGTATAATAAAGAGTCGTGTATTGACGGATTGTATCTTTATCATTGCGTATTATGCAGACACAATGGGGTAAGACACCTTAAGAATTATAGCAAGCTATTACAGAGGGGCCTACAAGTCCTTGCTACGCGACTATGAAAATCCCTTGTAAAAAGTTATAAAATTCGATTTTCGGACCACTTGAATACTCAACCTTTATAAGCCACGTAGCGAAAATGTAAATCTTTCATGAATTTTGTTTTTAAAACGCCAAACAAATGTAATTATACTGGACAATTTAACTGATAGCCTTAACGATCTATCTACACCTATATAATCTGGTAATATTAAAATGAAACGTAGAGGAAGAGGATCTAATTTTGGGATTTTGTAAAACGGTAATATACAGGGAAGTCAACTGACAACCGAATCCAGACGTACGGCAAGTTTAAGCCTTGCGTCTTCTCACGAGGTAAATGTAAAGGCCACGAATGCCTAGAGGTGGAGTAGAGGTATAGGTCTACTCTTTCTTTAACCTCGGCACTATATGGGGTGTGTCAACGCCACGCCCCCGCCGTTTTACCCCCATTGTATATGAGGCTGGGTGGGCCCCAGGACCGGTCTGGACAGGCGCGGAAAATCTCCCCCCCATCGGCATTCGATCCCCGGACCGTCCAGCCCGTAGCGAGTCGCTATACCGAATGCTCTATCCCGGGCCAAACGTTTTCTCATGTTATACACACAACTTACCGCGTGTTAGAGTAGGTGATGGAAGTGACCTATGTTAATTCTCGGATGTGTTTGACACCTGATGAACAGACTGCTATACCCTGTTTGAAATTCAGGTCTGTAAACTGCCCGCACTGCACCGCAGCTTGAACGGCAGCTGCTGCATGACTCGCACACTGCCATGTCGCCTGTACATGGTGAAGTGCGTCACTGTCCTCGCACAGAAGCAGACGTATGCAACGCAGTGTAACTGACATTTGTTTTATTCGTGAGTATGCAGTACAATTTATTGGAAAGGATTTTCATTGGGAACCATATATAAGGAAAAACTGTTGTAGGATATTTAGAATACGGTTTCCGGGTATTTCAGTTCCTTCGAAATCAAGCGTGACTGTGTTTTGGAGGAGGTCATTTCCAGAACATGCGGTGAATTATCTACCTACCTATCTGTCTATAATATGCGGAAGTGTAAGGTCGTTGATTTAGCCGTGTCTCAAGGGTATGGTTGTCCAATGAATTCATAGTACTTGTAGGACCTTACAAAAGCAAGCAGGCAGCTGTCAACTTTTAACAAAAATAGTTTGGCAGAACTATTAAATAATTATTGTAAAGTAGCTTAGTCGTCGTGTTGTGCTGTTATTTATCACTGCAAACAAAGATCAAGAGTAAGACGCATTGTCCTGTATGGGTTAACTGAAGTGAAATGTAGCAGTGGCCCTTTTGTTTTGATGTCATACAGTGTGCGATTCAAATCTCAGTCATACTTATATTATTTCGGTGAAAGACAACAAGGCGTTTGATACCGATACACCAATGGACACGTCGTGAAAATTAATTCAGATGTTAGTGCTGAATGAACACTTAGCAGTAAAACTAAACTTTTTTGTCAATAACCTATCCAAATCATGGGTGCGTGTGGTTCGTACGATGATTTTGTGTGATGCGTTGAATCACCTCCGTCGAGTGAACAACTGCCTGGTTATAAATGAAGCAAAGTTGACCCTGGTCATGCCATGAAGGCATATGAGGGAGTGGAGGAATAGCGCCAATCATTCTAAACATACCGCCTTACGAATTCCAAATGAATTATTAAAGACACAGAAAAACTCGAACGTTGTATTTTTCTTTTTTATGTTTCTTTTTAATATCAGACTATTTTAATTCAAAAACCAGTATGTGCTGATTCATACTGGTCTATGAATAAGTATGAAGTTTTCGTTTGTCCACCAATCATTTTCGAAGGCCCTTACGAATGTAATCAAGATCTTCCAACGCAACTTGATGGTTTAGCTTCAGGAGCTTATTCCCTAAGTCTTTTCGCTCATTTGCGACAAAAGTCTCACAACTCAAAATTAGTGATTTTTCAGGAGAAACTTTTAAAGGTTATGAAGTGCTTTAATTTTCTATGAGTACAAAGAAGATACAACTGCTCTCCAGCGACGAGTTTTACAAACTGCGTTATGACACTATACCTGTTAAGAGTGCATGTGTAAACGTTTCTTTCTATACCTATAACTTAAAAATACAAAATTTTGAGTTGTGACACTCTTGTCGCAAATGAACGATTTTCATTCCAGAGTGTCATATAACGGATGTTTGATTCTCAGTGGTTATGGATATCTTGTTGCTTGAAATAAAGGTTAAGTTGTCCCTGTGGGCGTCACTAAGGCATGTGGAGCGAGTGGAAGAGTAGCTCCACTCGCTCTTACTCTCGGCAGTAGATTGACTTAAATGGTCAGCTTCACGCCGCGGCCACTTTGCCTCCGGAGAAGAACCCCGGCATTCATTGCGTAGAAGTCTAGGTGGACCCTAGAACCAGTCTGGGCGTTAAAACATTGTACATACCAGTAATCGAACCACGGTACCTCGGTCATGCAGCCCATTGTTTAGTCACTTTATCGACTGCGTTGTTCCCGTTCATTATTGTGTTATTTTTACTCGAATGTTAAGAGAAAGTCAGGCGTATGCAGTTTTTTTTATCAATGAATTTACAGTAAACGTTCGTGCTTCCAAGGGACGCCTAGGGGATCTGAATGTTTTTATATTTCAGACAGGCTTCAGTATAAAATAGGTTAGCTAGTTTACTGGTAGGTGAAACATTACTTTGTACCGATCTGTGCTTTGATATATTTATGAACGAAATCACAGGGCATGCATATTACTGTCAGCCCTATATAGCTAAACGATACACATTTGGCTAGTACACGTATTAATATTCCTTTTTATTTTCTTTTATTTATTGGTTTTTCTCTCCTTTCCCATTTTACTCGTATCAGCACAGAGACAAGCAGCAAATAAAGTCCCGTATCATAGCAATTCGACAGATTAGGGTTAGAGACAAGTGAGTCATGCTGCGTGGTTTACGATGTAGATCTGTCTGCCACATGCCAGCAAAAGTGTACTGCTCTGGTGCGGTGGTATTGATAACCTGACGTGTAGTTTAAGTAAAATGAGACAGGTGTTTCAGCAGACGAATGACAGATGTTTAAACACCAACTGTGCCTTATGAATAATGTACAGGTGCATTATTACCCGTTTCAAACATACGTAACAAATTTGACGCGCAATATCTGAACTGTAACAAAATATTCTACCGACAGATGTTCTGTTATTGAACTAGTCAATATATGAGTCACGAGATGCGTGAGAGCGTTTTGGAAGAATTAGGCCTGTAGTGTTTTGTATAATAAAGTCTTGTTGAAGAATACGCTAATAGTATATTTATTAACAATGTAATCATGCACTAATCTTCATGCTTCGTAATTTAAAATTCCCTACATAGGGTTTCCCAGATTGGTGTTGTGTCCCGCTCACGGTATATGTGCAGACTTTCACCGACGTACTCCAGTTAAAAACACATTTGGCTGAAGTGAAGTAGCGTTTTGTGCGTGTTATACTCGTATAATGCAGTTATTTTCTGTGGTGTTCTCTGTGATTAGAGCTGGGCTTTAATTTCACTTGAGACTTCTTATAAACAAAACATCTAACAAATTGCTACCAGTAAAAGGTAAAGTTCACCCTGTAACCTGTCATGAAGGCACAGAGGGTGAGTATAGGTATAGTTCTACTCTTTCTTTAAACTTGGCGCTAGACGGAGGTGGCTAGTTAACGCCACACCCCGGCCGCCTAATCCCCGGGAATGACCCGGTGCCCATTATATAGGAGGCTGGGTAGGCCCCAGGGCCGGTCTTAACAATGGCGACCAGTATTTTTTTAAAAATACGTCTTGCAATGACAGGAAATCATGTTTTCCACAGGAGCTGTGTTTTTCTCCCAATCGCCGTCGCCAGTGTTAAGGGACTCTATCCACGCTGTGTAGATGAACTGCCGTCTCTCGAGCAAAGGGCATTACAATAGCATTGCAGTTTGTTTGGCCTCGATACTGCGGCTTCTGCACAGTGTCATACATGTCCATTGAAAATACAGATGTGTGAACCGAGTAGTAAGTTGCGATCGTGTGAAAAGCCTGATTTATTTCATACTAATAGAGTGTAATTTCTGATTTGGGTGGTTTAACCAGGTCGTGTGCTGAAGTTCTTTAAATGTCTCTGCCTATATTGTTGTCACCACCTTCAGAGCCATCGAGTGATAACGAAAAAATCAACTGGTTAAGTAGCGCTGTGTATCCTGCAGTGGTTTGCTGTGTGTCTTGCAACGGCGCTGTCGGTAGCTAAGGTTGAATAGTATCGATGGTAAATTAATGAATTGTGGGTGTGAAGTATTGGTGGAATGATATTGACAGGGGAAAATAGAAGTAGCGTATTCGGAGACAAAGCTTGTCCCATTACCACTTTGTCCGCCGCAAATCACACAGGAACATCACAAGTTTTTACAGTCGTACTGTGCCTCTTGATATTATCAAAGTTTTTTATTTACCAACTGATGCTTTAAAAAGAATATTAAAATTTACATTAACACAGGTCCTACATGTTTCGGTGCAATCACCATCATCAGGGAGCGTATTATTTGAGCTTGCTAAAGATATAGTTGTTAAAATAATCAATTAAAACACATCAGTATGGTTAATTCGGTGGTGTGGTTGCATATGCTATTAGGTCCTTTTTGGTGTATGTATGTATGTTGCACTATTGGGTCTAATTCCAAACAGTGCAACACACATACACCAAAAGGGACCTAATAATATATGCAGCCACACCACCGAATTAACCACTTCGATGTATGTTAATTGGTTATTTTAACAACTCTAACTTTAGCAAGCTCAAATAATGCACTCCCTGATGATGGTGATTGCAATGAAACATGTATAATCTGTGTTAATGTAAATTTTAATATTCTTTATAAAGCAATTCTCTTGTGCATCAGTTGGTAAATAAAAAACTTTGATAATAATGGAATCCCAATTGTTTTGAAGATAAACTGCATTAAAAACAAAATGGATTCTGAAGAGGAACCTGATTAGTGATATTTTTAAACTGAAGTCCTTAATAAATTGACCGACTTTAACGAAACTTAACACGTAATTTATGTCATCGGAGGTCTCTCCAGCATCGTGCTTTTCAAACATCGTGCAGTCAGTAAGAACAACATGGCGGACGTGCGAATTTTAAAAGTGCGAGTGGGACTAAAGACAAATCAGGGCCCTGAAGTGGCATATGGTAACAAATATGATCTATTATATATATATATATATATATGTATAATGTTTATAGTTAATATATTTGTAGAGTTTAAAAAACAAACGTGGCGGCATTGTGAAATTTTTCCGTAACGTGATTACCAGCAGAGTGTCTATATTAGTGTGCAGTACTTGAACCAACTTGGCCTATTGCGTCCGACACTCCCGTAGCTACTGTCTCTTACTCAAGAGATTGCAGTTTAACTGCACAACATGGGTACAGTTCCTAACGCTCGTGACGACGGTGGGAGGAGAACATACAGAACCTATCAAAAACATGAATATGTCACTGCATGGCCCTTCCACTATACACCTTTTATTGTTTTTCGTTTATAACACGCCTGAAGTCAAATTTGTGCGCAACACTAAGCATATAGGACATAACACGCATAAAACACGAGTGCACCTCATCCCCTTTGTTTTCTCAAACGGAATACATAGGTTGTTGGACACAAACAAGAAAGGAAAGGCTTTCCCCAGTCAAAGCAACTGCCAAGATCAACTACAGACTCGTAAGTCTGCGTCAGTACGTGCAAAAGTTTCATGATTTTAATAAAAAAAAGGTGGAATGTCAGCTGCAATATGTCCGGTGGAAGGAGCGCTCTTCCATGAGGATAGACGGACGGAAATGACGAGGCAAATAGTTACTATTCACATTTCGAATGCGACTGAAAAGATGCGACGTCTCATGAAAATGGGTCTTTTAAATTTTCTGTTGACTGGCAAATATTATAACTAGTCATAAAGACAAAACTCAGGTCAAACATAGTCGCTAAAGCGACCATGTTTGACCTGATGATGGCCTAGTTAAAATAAAAAAGGCCGAAACGTGTTGTCATGTACCTGACATTCAACATAATAATAATAATAATAATAATAATAAATAAATTGCTGCGTTTGACTTATATAATATCATATTTTGATACTTATGATTGTATGCAGAAAATGGTGATATGGGTGCGACTAGGATGACCTTGGAATATTATTTGCAACGTACAAACCTATTAAAGCAGATATAATAGTTTCATGTTGCTGTACTTGTTGGTTTTGAATGCTAACGAGATATGGAAACTGACGCATAGGCCCAGTAGTATAGGACAGAACAAATACAATGGAGTCCCGATTATCCGAACTTCTTTCACTCCACTTTCCTGTCTATCCAACGTTCCACTTAGAATTCTGTATGACACTCACATTCCTTCTACACTCGTTATATTTTATCACAATGAAATAAGCTTGTAACGGAATGAATTACTCTTCGCACCGTCTTCGCATGTGTACATGTTAATTGTCTGCATTTATGTGGGTACATTTTTTGTTGTCGACGTTTCAAGTCATCATTTTTTGTGTGTTTTCATTGTTGGCTTCGATTGCAAGAGTAGAGTTGTGCTTCATTTTGTTCATGGAATTAACTTATTAATCGTGCAATAGTGATCTCTTTCACTGACGCTTCCAGTGGGAAGAAACAAGAAGGTGTTTTTTTTTCATGGTAGAAATACTTGAAGAATTACATATATTAGATAAAAGGGAAAATATACAAAAATAGCATAACGTTGTGTTGACCTTGTAAACTTTGGTAACTGGGAGAGGAAACGAACGAAACTGAAAATTTTTACGCATGTTCTGCCAGAATTTCAGATGAAGATTTGCGAGAAAGAAAGAAGATTAGAAATCTGAATACGAAGAGGTGTTTCGTGGTTTACGCATCAAGGAGAGAAAGGTGAGACCGTAATTGGTCCTCTTCCAAAAGAAACAGAGTAGATTCTTCTCAAGGTGTTTAATGAAGGAGAATCAGTTTTCACAGCCAATACCAGCTGGATGGTTCGCAGGAGAAGGGTTACGGAGCGAAGCAGCTCAGCGTCTGAGGAGAAATGTTATTGGCATCTTCGGAATTATTTTCAATATTCAGAAAACAACATTAGTTTATATAGAGTGAAGGTTTATCGTCTGAACATCTCTACAGTTGTGACGAAACCGGCTAAAGTTTTAAAATGCTTCCATAAAAAATTAGGACTTCCAGCGAAGTAAAACATCATCTCCTGTCTGGCTGTAAAACAAGCACAGAACGACTGTTGATTTGGACCGCCCGCTTCAGGCAACGATAAACTAGAACTTACTTATTACAATTATTTGGCATCATCATTGAGATCATTAAGTTAGAACTTAATTTATTGCGAAGTCATAAATTCTCGTGTACAAAATGGAGCTCCAACAGCACTTCCAGTTGGTATAATAGCCCAAAAAGCGTGGAAGGGCTCAGCATCTCTTTGAAGATCAGTTTTCACTTCATTCCTTCAGTAGACAATTTTAAATAAATAAAAAAAAAACACGACAATGAAAGTAATTCTTGCCACTAACGATGCGCTTCTCATCCAGATAGGAACTAAAGACTTCTCCACACCAAATATTCCCTAATGGTGTCAGCCCGTGGACCAGGGTGTCAGTGAAACACTGAGGAAGAAATATCGGGCTGCACTTCTTCAGTCACTTGTAGAAGTTTTGGAAGAACGAAGGGTGGTGTAGTTTTAGCGTTTTCCATATTGTTGTGTAGTAACTATAGTATACTTGTAAAACCGTCAAACACAACAAAGTATGTGTCCTTATTATCTTTTATTACATAGTAGGACGACATGTTTCGGTCCCTTATCGGACCATCATCAGGTCTTTAAGAGCTAAGATATGTACATATGGAGCATGTAAGAATTATCATAACACAAT